>SAMEA5043675__coassemble_142_pt1 | contig 28162 bp, 25 predicted proteins | sample SAMEA5043675__metabat2_low_PE_002 | metagenome-assembled genome bin SAMEA5043675 (sample SAMEA5043675) | Gadus morhua
AGTTATTAGAAATAAAGGATTTTGAAATTTTAGAAGATGATTTTTTAAATAGAAAAAATTTATTTAAAGTTTTGAGTCAAAAGATTAATAGTTTTGAAACGGTAAATATTCTTGCAATAGAAGAATTTATTGTTTTAGATGAAAAATATAACTATCTTAATTCTCAGTATAATGATATAAATAATAGTAAAAAAATGTTATTAAAACTTATTGAAGAGATAAGTGAAGAGATTAGTAAGAGGTTTAATGAAGCATATACTCAAATCAATGATAATTTTAATGAGATGTGTACTGATATTTTACAAAATTCAGAAGGAAAGTTATTATTAAATGAAGGGACTAATCACGAGGAAGCAGAAATAGATATTGTTGTAAAATACAAGAATAAGCGACAACAATCCCTATCATTGTTTTCAGGTGGAGAAAAATCAATGGTTGCAATAGCTTTCATTTTAGCTATTTTTATGTATAAACCTAGTCCATTTACTTTTTTAGATGAGATAGAAGCAGCTTTAGACGATAAAAATACTAGAAAACTTATTGCTAAATTAAAAGAATTTACTAATGAGTCACAATTTATTTTGATAACACATAATAAGGAAACAATGAGAGAATCAGACACTATTTTTGGTGTTACAATGAATAAATCTGTTGGAATTTCAAAAATTGTTCCAGTTAAATTTTGATGGGTAAGGGGTAAAAATGGATATATTAGCATTTATTTACTATTTGATTACATCTTTTAGAAATAAATTATATGATAAGAAAATATTAAAAATAAGAGAGGTCCCTGGAGTAGAAATAATTTGTATAGGTAACATCACTGTGGGTGGAACTGGAAAGACTCCAGGAGTACAGTTTTTTGTGAAAAAATTACAAAAAATGGGAAGAAAAGTTGCTGTGGTGTCAAGGGGTTATAAAGGAAAAAGAAATTTAGATCCTTTACTTGTCAGTGATGGTAAAAATATTTTTGCTGAAGTTAGAGAGAGTGGAGATGAACCATACATTCACGCTCTTAACCTTAAAGTACCTATTGTTGTAAGTCGTGATAGATATAAGGGATGTATGTTTTTAAAAAAACATTTTGATATAGATACGATTGTTTTAGATGATGGTTTTCAACATAGAAAGCTTAAGAGGGATAGAGATATAGTGTTAATTGATGCAACTAATCCTTTTGGGTGGAAAGCTTTACTTCCAAAGGGGACACTTAGAGAGGATTTTCAAGGTGGTTTAAAAAGAGGAACAGAATTTATAATAACTAAATCAGATTTAGTAGCTGAAAAAGAAGTAGAGAAAATAAAAAGATATTTAATTCAAAAAACAGGAAAAAATGTTTCTACAGCAGTTCATGGAGTAACGTCAATAGTAGATTTAAAAGGGAATCAAAAGCCTCTTTTTTGGATAAGTGGCAAAAAAGTCTTATTGTTTTCAGGTCTAGCAAATCCTTTAAATTTTGAAAAAACAGTAATATCATTAAATCCAAGCTATATTGATAGAATAGATTTCATGGATCACCATAATTTTCAAGAGTCAGATATAAAAAGAATTTTAGAAAAAGCTAAAAAAAATAAAGCAGATTATATAATTACGACAGAAAAAGATTTTGTGAAGTTACCTAAAAATTTAGATATAAAAAATTTATATGTTTTAAAAATAGAGTTTAATATGATAGAGGATAATAGTTTGAAATAGGAGGAAAATTGGAGATAAAAGTGGAAGGAATAAAAAATTTTATTGAAGAATATGGAGCAAAAGAAGCAATTATAGGTTTTTCAGAAATAATAGATAAAAGAAAATATTTTTCTATAGAAAATAATATGATTAAGAGAAAAGAAATGAATATGGCATTGATTGCTGTAGCATTATTAGAAAATAATATAGATTTAGTGATAGAAGGTTTTCAAAAAAGTATAGATAAAAAAGAAAGACAAGTTATAATGAAGATTGATAGAATGTCAAATGTTTCCATTGAAGACCTAGAAGAAATATTGTTTAAGCTATTATATAAAAATAGTTTTGAACATAGTTTGAAGTATGGAAAAGAACTATATTTCAGAGATAGTGAAAAATTTTATGATTTAATTTCAAAGTTTGCACTTATGGATAATATGGATTTAAGAAAACCTTTATTAGTTTCAGCATTTAAAAAATTAGAAATGAAAAATGATGAAATTATTTATTTGTTAATGTCGTACTTAACCAAGGCAAGAAGTGATTATTTTTATTTTGAAAATCTAGTAGAGAAAGAAATAGATAGAAAAGAAATAAAAACTAGAATTAAAATATTAGGAGAAAAATTAAAAACACAAGAAGGGTTAAATTTGTTACAATATTTAAATCTTGTTGAAGAAAAAGAAGGTGTTTTAACAGATAGATTTTATTCTATTATTGAATTAAAATTAGAAAAGATAGAAAAAGAAAAAATAGAGAAGTTAAAGGAAAACAAACTAGATAATATAGAAGAAGGTTTAATAGAGTATTTTTTATCAAATATAATTTTATAATTTAGAAAAAAACGTTTGAAAAACTGGAGGTTGAAAGCATTATGAAAATAGGAATATTTGGTGGTTCTTTTAATCCCATTCATTTAGGACATTTTCAAATGATAAAAGCCGTTTTTGAAAAAATAAAATTGGATAAAATAATAATAGTGCCTGTGGGAGTTCCTTCACATCGAGAAAATAATTTAATAGATGGGAAATATAGGTTTGAAATGTGTCAGATAGCTTTTGAAAATATTGAGAAAGTTGAAATTAGCGATATTGAAATAAATAGAAAAGAGCCATCTTATACTTATGATACTTTAATGGAAATTAAAGAGAATTATTTAAATGCTGAGTTTTATGAGATTATAGGTGAAGATTCATTTAATTATTTTGTTGAATGGAAAAATTATAAAGAGATATTAAAAAATTCTAAAATTATAGTTTTGAAAAGAAAAAATAGGAATGAAGATGAGAGAAAAAATGTTTTAAAGGATATAAAATTAAAAGAGAAATTTATTTATATTGAAAATGAACATTTTAATTACTCATCAACAAATGTACGCGAAAATATAGAATTAGGAAAACCAATTACGAATATGGTACCTAGCTTAGTAGAAAAATATATAGAAAAAAATAATTTATATAGAAAAAAATAATTTTCTGTTAATCTTATAAATAAGGAAGTTTTATATGAAAAAAATAATATGTTCATTAATTTTAAGCTCTTTATTAATAAGTTGTTCCTCTCTTAAATCTGTACAACCTTGGCAGGCTGCTAAGAAACTGGAAACTCAATGGTATAAAGTACAAATTGGAGATGTTATTATAAAAAACAAAGGAATAAGCCCATTGGAATGGTATGGACATGTTGGAGTAGTTGTAGACCAAGATAATGTAGGGGATTTTCCTTTGCCGTTTTTAGGTTACTTTGAAACACCATATCAAGACTGGTTGGATGAAGATAAAAGAAAAGTAGTTTTATTAAGGTATAAAAACTTTACTAAAGAGTTTGAAAAACAATTTTTAAAAAATATAGAAAAAATGAGAAAAAGTAAATATATTGTGACATTAAATAAAGAAAGTTTGGATTATACCTATTGCTCTAAATATATTTGGGGACTTTTTAATGAGACAAGTAAAGACTTGGGATATGGAGAGTTAGATTTAGATAGAGATGGTGGATTAATGGTTTTTCCATATGATTTTTTTGAGGTCAAAAACTTAGAGTATGTGAAATAAAAGTTTTAAATTAGTATTTTTAGTTTAAACATAGTATAATAAAATAAAAGAGTAGGGGGAAAAAATGAAAAGAGTAATTAAAAGTATAATGACAAAAGGTTTAATGATATTAGGGATTTTAACTATTTCTGTTATAAGTGTTAAGGCAGAAAGTAAGAGTGAGGAGAAATTTTATACTGTTAAAAGTTCTTTTAATGCAAAGAAAACTATAGAGAAAATAGAAGAAATATTAAAAGATAAAAAAATAGAGGTTTTTGCTAGAATAGATCATAAAAAAAATGCAGAAGATGTTAAAATGGAGTTAAGAGAATCTTATGTTATTCTTTTTGGAAGTCCAAAAGCAGGAACTCCTTTAATGGTTAAAGATCAAAAATTAGCTTTAGAACTTCCTTTGAAGATTTTAGTTTGGGAAGATTCAAATAAAGTAACATGGGTAAGATATAGAAAAATGTCTAATATAAGTTCTGATTACAGTGTAGATAATCATCCAATAGTAAAAAAAATGGATGAACTTGCAAAAAATATTGTAGATAAATCTTCAGGACTATAAAAAAGAGATCCCCTTGTAGTATGAGGGGATTTTTAAATATTAATTTTTTACAAAATATAGAAAATAGATGTTAGGATTATAATATAAAAAATTTAAATAGAGGGTGAAAAGAAAATGTTTCCATTACTTATTTCAATTAAGATTGTAACGGTTTCTTTATTTATAGCATTTATGCTTACACTATTTTTAGGATGGAAACTATCAAAAACAAATGAAAAATATAAAAAAATAATAGAGTGTATAATTATGATTCCTATATTTTTTCCACCATCTGCAATAGGATACCTTTCACTGGTAATATTAGGAAGAAATGGATTTGTTGGAAAAATTTTTTATTATTTCTTTCAAGAGAGAATAATTTTTACATGGGGTGCAGGAGTAATAACTACGATAATAGTTATTCTACCAATAATGTATATAAATATAAAAAATGGTTTTTCTTCAATAGATGATATATACATAGAAGTAGGAAAAGAGATGGGAGCTTCAAAATTTCAAATTTTAAAATTTATTCAGATACCAATGATGAAAAAAAATATATATTCAAGTTTGATTTTGGGATTTGGAAGGGCTTTTGGTGAATTTGGAGCAATAATATTAGTTGCAGGAAATATTCCTAAAAAAACTCAAACTATGACAATGGCTCTTTATTCAGCTGTAGAAACAGGAGATTATTCAGAAGCAAATAAAATTATTTTAATAATCGGGATAATAAGTCTAATTACTTTGGTTCTATATAGTTATGTTTTTAATGAGAAGAACAGGTATAAAAAGTAATAAAAATAGATTAGTATAAAAATTAAGATTAAAGTACTAGAGTTGAAAAAAGGGACAAAATAATGTATAGTTTGGATAAGATAAAAAATATTAAGAGGGGAATTAAAATATGAAAAAAATAATACTGTTAATTACATTGATGTTAACCTTGATAGGGTGTGGTAAAGAAGAGTTTGAAGGGAAATGGATTAGTAAAAATTGGAAGGAAAATCCTGAATGGATTACAATCACTAAAAACGAAAAAGATGAATATCTACTTAAAATTCTAAGGGATTCCTTTTATTCACGTTCTGAAGGGGCCTCTTTTTCAGCCACCAAAAAAAATGATATTTTAAAAGTTGGTATAATATACGAAGGTTTTGGCACTATTATAATAGATGTAATTATAGATAAATCAAATAATGAACTTATTTTAGAGACGGAAAGATATGTAAAAGTCAATAAAAAATTCTATAGAGAAATGGACTCACATGTGAAGAAGCTAAAATCAGAAATAATAGGAAGTTGGATAGAAAAGAAAGAGATGAAAGAAGATTGGTGGGTGGTTGAGACAGAAGTACCAGAGGTTTATAAATGGGAAATTACTTCTGCTCCTAAAAAAAATATGGTAAATATTAAAAGGATTGATATTAAAAATAAAAATGAAAAAGAGGAGCCTATAAAAGTTTCAGGAGGTATTTTTAGTATTACCCCTCAAGGTGAAATAGAAATCACTGAAGGTTTTTTTAGGAGCTATAATGTTGAAGATATTAAAAAATTTCAAAAAATTAAATAAAAAATTAATAAGCATATTGACTAAAAATGAAAAAATAAATATTAAAAGAGGAATAAAAAATGAAAAAAATGATACTGTTAATTATATTAATGTTAACTTTAATAGGATGTGGTAAAGGAGAGTTTGAAGGAAAATGGGTTAATAAAGATTGGAAAGAAGAAGATGAAAAGATTCAAATAACTGAAAATGGAAATAATAATTATATTGTTACTTTTTTAGAGGAGGGAGAAGAAGAACCATTTGCAGGTACTGAAAAAAATGGTGTTTTAAAAGTTAATGGTGGATTATTTATGTTGGATTTCATTATTGATAAATCCAATAATGATCTTATTATGGGAAAAAATAGGGGAAAAGATGAGATATTTATACAAATTAATCGAAAACTTCAAAAAGAAATAGAAGCATATGTGGAAAAGTTTAAATTAGAAATAATAGGAGAATGGACTGAGGAGAAAGGGACAAGGAATTTAAAAGGAGAAATTACAAAAAATTTAACTATTTGTAATTTGAAAATTACTCCAACTGATGAAAAAAATATTGTAAATATTCAAACGACTATTATTAAAAATAAAGGTGAAAAAGAGGAAACCATAACAACCTCAGAAGGTATTTTTATTATTTCTCCTAGTGGTCGAATATTGCTAAAAGAAAATAAAGGAAGGACATCTGATCTTTTTTTAGATAATGATTATAATGTTGAAGACATTAAAGGATTAAAAAACTCAAATAAAAAAAATCAAAAAATAAATAAATAAGGTGACATAGAATGAACATGATGATTTTCTTATTTTCTTATTTTCTGAATAAAGAATAGGAGCGAAAAATAATAAAATATATTGGTATAAAAATTAGAGTTGTAAACAAGAAAAAAATAATGTATACTAGTAAGAGAGTATACAAATATTAAAAGGGGGAGTAAAGAGATGAAAAAAATAATACTGTTAATTATACTAATGCTAACTTTAATAGGATGTGGAAAAGAAGGATTTGAGGGGACATGGGTTAGTAAAGACTGGAAAAAAATTGATAAAAGTATTGTAATAACTGAAAATGGAAAAAATAATTATCTTTTTAAGTTTTCAGATTCTAAAGAGGAGTTCTCAGCCACTAAAGAAAATGAAATTTTAAAAGCTAGTGTTGCATTCTTTGTACTGGAGTTAACTATTGATAAATCAAATAATGAACTTCTTGCAGAGGGAAAAAGATATATAAAAGTTAATAAGAAACTTCAAAAAGAAATGGATACATATGTGGAAAAACTTGAATCAGAAATAATAGGAAATTGGACTGGGGAAGAAAAGACTAGTTACTGGGGAAGAACTCTAAAAAATATAAGTGTCTATAATTGGAATATTACTCCTACTGCTGAAAAAAATATGGTTAATATTAAAACAACTATTGTTAAAAATAAAGGTAAAAAAAGTGAGACTACAACAGTTTCAGAAGGTATCTTTACTATTGATCCTAGAGGTTCATTAACATTAAAAGAGAATAAAGGAAAAACAGATAAATTTTTCTTAAATAATTATACTACTGTTGAAGATATTAAAAAATTTAAAAAAACTAAATAAGAAAATAAAAGATAAGAAAATCATAGAAAAAACGCTATGATTTTTTTATTTTCTTAATAATATGTTATAATATAAAAGAAAGAAAAGTCAGATATATAAAAGACTAAATATATAAAAGATAGAGGAAACAGGAGTATTTAAAAGAGCTAGAAACAGAGTTGTTATGATATATTAGGGATAGAAGCTCCCATATTTTAGGAGGAAAGAAGATGGCAGAAGAAATAGTTCAAGATGGACTTGTAAAAGAATATTATGAAAGTGGAGAATTACAATCAGAATCAAATTATATTAATGGGAAACTAAATGGAATTTTTAAAGAGTATTATGTAAATGGAAAAGTATTATTTGAGGGGAATTACATTGATGGAATAGGGAATGGAGACTTCAAAGAATACTATGAAAATGGGACAGTATTCTTAGAGTATAATTATATTGATGGCAAATTAGATGGAAACTTTAAACAATATTATGAAAGTGGAAGATTATTAGGAGACTATAACTACGTTAATGGGGAAGTGGAAGGTCTTTTAGTTGAGTATTATGAAAATGGTCGAGTAAAGGTGACAAATAACTATATTAATGGTAGTTTAGAAGGGATTAGAAAGGAATACTATGAATCAGGAAGTTTAAAATTGGAAGAGACCTATAGAAATAATCAATTAAACGGAGCTTTTATAAAATACTCTGAGGGGTATGAAATAAAAACAGAAGGAAATTATACAAATGGAAAATTAGATGAAAGCCTACGGAAAAAAATATTAAAAGTAATAATAAATATAGTAGTAATAGGTCTGATGTTATTCTATTTGGCATTAAAATTAAAGAGTTAAAGAATAAAAATTATTATTTCAGGAGAAAAAATGAAAAAAGAAATAGTTCGAAATGGATTTGTAAAAGAGTATTATGAAAATAAGAACTTGAAATTTGAGGGTAATTTTATTGATGGAAAAGAAGATGGACTTTGTAAAGTATATTATGAAAGTGGTGAGCTACTACTTGAATATAACTGTATTATAGGAGATTTAGAGGGAATCTGTAGAGGATATTATAAAAATGGAAAAATGGATGTAGAGATAAATTATAAAAACAATAAAGAAGACGGACTTTCTAAAGGATATTATGAAAGTGGTGAGTTACAAATGGAATGTAATAATATTTTAGGGGATTTAGATGGAGTCTATAGAGAATATTATGAAAATGGAAAAAGAAATTATGAGTTGAATTATTCTGTAGGAGAACTAAATGGAATTTCTACCGAGTACTATGAGACTGGACAAATAAAGAGTACAAAAAATTATATTATGGGAGAATTGGAAGGAATTAAAAAAGATTATTATGAGACAGGAAGTTTAAAATTGGAAGAAACTTATATCAATAGTAAATTAAATGGAGCTTTTACTAGATACTCTGAAACAGGAGAAATAAAGTTGGTAGGAAACTATACAAATGGGAAATTAGATAAGAGTTTAGGAAAAAGAATATTCCATATAGTAATAAAATTACTAATAATAGGTGTAGTAGTTTATTTTGTTAAAAATAGATAGAAGAAATATTACTTTAGGGAGGGAGAAAGAAAATGACAGAAGAAATAGTTCAAGATGGAGTTGTGAAAGAGTATTATGAAAGTGGGGAATTGTTATCAGAATGCACTTATATTTTAGGAAAAAAAGAAGGTACTAGAAAAGAATATTATGAGGGTGGAAGTATTGAATTAATAGAAAACTATATTGATGATAAATTAAATGGTGTTAGAGAATATTATTATGAGAATGGAAATATTAGTTGGAGAGAAAACTATATTGATGATAAATTCGATGGAATATGTGAGGAATATTATGAGAATGGAAATATTAGTTGGAGAGAAAACTATATTGATGATAAATTAAATGGAATGAGTAAAGAATATTATGAGAATGGAAATATTAGTTCGAGAGACAACTATATTGATGATAAATTAGATGGAATGAGTAAAGATTATTATGAGAATGGAAGTATAAAGTTGGAAAAAACTTATATTCTAGGTGAATTAAATGGACCTTTTATTGAATATTATGAAGATGGAAGAATAAAGAAAGAGGAAAATTATACAAATAATGAATTGGATAGGAGTTTGGGAGATAAAGTTAGTGGTATTATAAAAAGAATACTATTAATACTAATATTGGGAGGAATTGCATTTTTTAGTGGTATCTTTGAATAAAAATAGAGAAATAAGGTTATTTATACTTAGAAAGGGGTAGAAAATGAGTAAAGTACCTAAGTTGAGATTTAAAGAGTTTAGTGGGGATTGGGAAGAGAAGAGATTGGGGGAAGTGGCGAAGATAATAATGGGACAATCTCCTAATTCATCAGCATATAATGAAGATTTTGAAGGTGTACCACTTATACAAGGAAATGCAGATTGCAAAAATAGAAAAATTAAAGTGAGGCTATATACTACTGAAATAACAAAAAAAAGTAATAGAGGGGATATTATTATGTCGGTAAGGGCTCCTGCTGGAACGATTGCTACTTCAAATATTGAAAGTTGCATTGGAAGAGGTGTTTGTGCAATTCGAGGAAAAAAAGAAGCACAAAAATTTATTTTTCAATACCTCATTAATTATGAAAAAAAATGGCAAAAATATTCTCAAGGTAGTACTTTTGATTCTATTAATAGTAATGTTATAAAGGAATTAGAAGTATTATTTCCTCTTCTCCCAGAACAAGAGGAAATTTCTTCTTTTTTATCCTCAGTAGATACAAAGATAGAAAAAATAGAGAAGAAAGTGGAATTGTTGAAGCAGTATAAAAAAGGAATGATGCAGAAGATATTTAGCCAAGAAATACGATTTAAAGATGAGAATGGGAATGATTATCCTGATTGGGTGGAGAAAGAGTTGGGGGAGTTTGGATTTTATATTTCCGATGGAAATTATGGTGAATTATACCCTAAAGAAAATCAAATGATAGAAACAGGAATTCCAGTTATTAGAGTTAATAATATGGTGAATGGTTCTTTAAAATGGAATAAATTGAAATTCATTTCACCAGAATTACATAAAGTATTAACGAGTGGACATTTAAAAACGGGAGATATATTAATTACAACAAGAGGTCAAATTGGACTAATTGCACTTGTAGATAAGAGATTTCATAATGCTAATATTAATGCTCAAATTTGTTTAATAAGAACAAATAATATTCTAAATAATATTTTTTTACATCAATATTTACAATATGAAAAACTTCAAAAAGAATGTCAATCACTGCAAACAGGAACAGCTCTAAAGCAATTACCAAGAAAAAATTTAGATAAATTACATATACAATATCCTATTTCTTCCTTAGAACAAGAAAAAATAGCTAATCTTCTTTCATCACTAGATAAAAAAATAGAAAGAATAGAGAAAGAGTTAGAACAGATAAAAGAATTTAAAAAAGGCTTATTACAACAGATGTTTGTATAAAAATTTCTCTTAGAATAGAATCATATCAAGATATATTCTGATATGATTAAAAAAATGGAGGTACCAGTATGCAATTAGTCTATTTTTGGATTGAAAAATATGGTGTTTTAAAGGAACAGGAAATAAACTTTAATTCAGGATTTCAATTTAAAATGGAAGAAGTGGAAGATATAAACTCTAGAAAAAAATATGTTTTAAAAAGAGAAAGGGATAAAGAAAAAAAAATTCCTAAAAATTTTTTTGGAAAAAGAATAGAAAATATAAGTTGTATTATTGGAGAAAATGGAAGTGGAAAGACTACTTTAATTAAGGCTATAATTAAGCAAAAACATTATAAAAAAAGTAATGGTGCTCCCAAATATATTTCAATATTTGAAGAAAACAATATTTTATATAAATATGAAAATATAGATGGTGAATTTGACACAAAAGAATTGAACATAAAAAAATTGAATGAAAATATATTTCACGAAGAAATAAAATATATATATTTTAATAATGATATAATGAATGAAGTAATAAGTGGAATTTCAAATGTATTCAATATTTCTTTGGGTAAAGAGTTAAGAGAAACTGCAATACGAAGTCTTGAAAATAGAACTGAGTCTATTGGTGGCGATGATATAATTCGTGAGTTGAGAAGAGAAAACAATAAAAAAATAGTGGACTTTGTGTTCAAATCTTTAGATATTATAAAAAAAATACCTTGTTCTAATATACAAGAAAAACTTTCAGAACTAAATAAAATAGGAGAAATAGAGGTTTATTTAGTTCAAAATATCTATGAAAATGAAGAAAGTAGAATATTTAAAAAAATATTTGGTAAAATTAAAAATCTAAAGAAAGTAGAGAATCAATTTAAAAATAATTTCATAGAAAATTCATGGAAATATATTAGTAGTTGCTTAGAAGATGATATTAAAGAGAAAAAACTTAACGAAAAAGAAATATTAAGTATATTTGATGAAATAGAAAAAGAAGAAGAAATAGAAATATGGTTTGATTGTTTTTTTGAGAAACTTGAAATTAAGATCAAAGAATATGATAAAAAATATGAAAGAAAATATGATGAAAACCCAATGTTTTATAAAAGTCTAGCATCAGAACGAATAGTGATTAGTTTTTTTAAATATTTTATAAACTTATTTTTCAAAGAAAATAACCAAGTTGAGTTTAGAGGAAATAGTTTTATTTTTAATTATAATGAAAATGAAGAGATATATGAACAATTAAATAAATATTACTTAAGAAATGATATTTTTAGTTATAATCTTACAAAAGGTTTTAGCAGTGGAGAAGTGGCATATTTAAAATTGGTTATAGAGATTAATAAGTTATATAGTGCGATAAAATCTAATGGTGAGCCAAAGGATATTATTTTCTTTCTGGAAGAATTAGAAATTTTTATGCATCCTGAATGGCAGAGAAGATCAATAGAGTTATTAATAAAATTAAAAGAAACAATTCCTTGGATGAAAAAGGTAAATGTTCAATTCATATTAACTTCACATACACCATTTTTAATAGGAGATTTACCAGAAAAAAATATTTCTCTTTTCAAAGGTGAGGGAGAAAATAAAAAATTGGTAGTAAATGAAGTCAAAACTTTTGGTGGAAATATTTTTAATTTACTAAAGGATACTTTTTTAATGGAGTCTTGCTTTGGAGAAATTTCAAAAAATAAAATAGAAAAAGTGATAAAACTTTTAACTAAGAAAAAAAATGGGGATTATAAAAAAGTAACTAAAAAAGAAATAAAAGAAATAGAATTTGTAATAGATTCTGTGGGAGAAGTCTTAATAAAAAATGGACTAGAAAAAATGTATGATGAGTACAAGAAAAAGAAAAATGAAGATTTAGGGAATGAGGAGAAGTTAAAGAAGATAAAAGAGTATATTAATAAACTTGGTATGAGTCATGAATATACAATTAATAAATTAAAGAGTGATATAAAATGATAAAAATAGAGTTGAGTAGGGAAGTAAAAATAGAATTAGAAAAGAAACATTCAGAGTGGTATAGTAAAAAAATATTAAAAAAAATTAGAGAAGAATATGAAAAAATTAGATGTGAAGCTAATTATACATTGTTTTTAAAAAAAATATTAGAGAAGGGAAAGGATTTTTCAATATTAGAGAATGAAGGGATGAAGGAATTTATAGATGAATATAATAGCATTGTAGAATCTACTCTTGGAGAAAAGATAAAATTTGAGAAAATATTGAAAAAAATATTTAACTATGGTAATTTTTCTAGAAAAAATAATGAAATATGGAGTAGGCATAAAATGATGACAACAATAGATATATCAGTTTGTCCATATTGTCAAAGACAATATATAACAAAATATGAATCAAAATTAGAATTGGAAGAAAAAAAATTAACAACAGGTTCTTTAGATCATTTTTATTCACAATCAGAATATCCTTTTCTAGCACTATCATTATATAATTTTATACCTAGTTGCAGTATATGCAATTCTATAATGAAAACCTCTAAAGAAACATATAATAATGAAGCTAAGCAAGAAAATATTATTTATCCATATAAAGATGATTTTAAAGGGAAGTTTACCACAGGGACAAAATTATTAGAGAATTTACTTAGTACTAAAGAAGTAAAAGTAAAAATAGAAACTGAAGATTTGAAAAGTGAAAATACAGTAGAAATGTTTAAGTTGAATGAAGTTTACGAAACTACACACAATAAATATTTAATTAATATGCTGGACAATATAAAAAATAAACCTACTGCCTATCTTGAGTCAATAGCAGAACTATTTTCAACTGGAAAAGAAAGTGAAAAAGCAAAAGAAAGCGAAAAAGAAAAAATAAAAGATAAATTAAGAGAATTAGTATTAGAACCATATAAATTTAAAAGTAATAATGGTGAACCTTTAGGAAAATTAACTAAAGATATATTGGAAGAATTTGGGATAGAGATATAATTTTAATTATTTTATAATTCCAAAAAAGGAATATTATTTTTATGAAAAATAGATTTAAGTAAATAAAAAATTAAAATAGCGAACTCTCTTAAAATATAAGGGAAAATATTTAAAAGCAGTAGACTTCAGAAGAGGTTTTATAAAGGTAATATTTATTTTACCTCTTTATTAATTACAGAATTTATGTTTAACTTTAATTTGTTTGAAAATATTAAAAAAAAATAAAATATAAGAATTAAATTACTAGGAGAAACCCATGCAAATAGAAAAAGAATTAAGTATATTAAAGAAATATCAGAAAAGATTAGTGAATTTTAATGCAAGAAATCAGTCTCTTTGTAGAAGTAAAATTGTTGCAAAAAGATCTTTTGATTTGAATATTCTAGGAGAAGAACTTCAACAAAAGTTATTTAATGAATTGATGGAAGACTCTGCTAATCCAATTTTATTAGCAAGAAACCCTTCTTCTATTACATTAACAAAGATAGAAAAAGAAGAAATTATTGAAAATATAAAAGAACATGTAAAGAATAAAAAAATATTTGAAGCTCATCTAACAAAAATTGAATTGGATTCTATAGAGAATGGAGAAGAAGATTTTAAGAGAAAAGCAATAGATATTTATCAAGCTCATATTTTAGAGAAAAAGATTGGAGAAGAAAGAAAGTTAGTGACGAATTTGGCAGCACTAGAAAATACTATTAATTCAAAAGAGAAAGAGACAGGACTTTATGAACTATACACCGGATTAATTTATTTGGAAGGAAGATTGGAAGCAGGTGAAACAATAAGAGCACCCCTTTTGTTATTTCCAAGTAGAATATTTAAGCAAGATGGAGATTGGTGGTATGAAAATTTAAATAATAAATCAATCTTTATAAATAAGACATTTTTGTTAGCATACAAAGAGTCAGTTGGAGTTTCTTTTGATGATGTCATTGGAGAATATGAGACAATAGAGGAAGCTTTAGAACAAGAAGAAAAGATTAAAAAAGAAGACTTATTCTCAATAGTAGAATTATATTTAAAGAAAATAAAAATTATGATTAAGAATAATAATATTTCTAAAGATTTAAAATTTGAAAAATATGTTAATTATACAGCAAGTGATTATGAAAAATATGGAAAAGGGCAGTTAGATTTGAAAAACCATCTAATTTTAGGTGAGTATAGTATAGGTGGAAATAGTATTTATAATGATTATGAAAAGCTTTTAAAAGAAGAAAAAATAAATAACCAAATGAAAAATTTACTATTTGAAGATACAGAAGTTTCATCTGATGGTGAAGTTTATAGAAATTCTATTGAGATCAAAGAGGAGGAAAGTTTTTTTTTAACAGAACTTGATTACAGTCAAGAAAAAGCAGTGAAATTAGCTGAAGATTATGGAAATTTAGTAGTTTATGGTCCACCAGGAACTGGAAAATCACAAGTAATTGCAAATATTGTAAGTGGCTATTTGGCTAAAAGAAAAAAAATATTGGTTGTTTCAGAAAAAAGAACAGCTCTAGATGTTGTTTATAAAAGACTAGAAACTTATGGACTAGGAGAAAGACTAGCATTTATTCATGATATAAAAAGTGATTACCAATCATTTATGGAAAAAATAATTTCATTATTAGAGGAAAAAGATCGAGATTCTATGTCATATGAAAATACGATAGAAGATAAATCAAAACAAATAGAAATTAAATTAAAAAAATTAGATGAAATTTGTAATATATTACACAACGATACAGTTAAAGAGATTTCTTTATTTAGACTCTATTCAAATAGTTCTTTAGATAGTGAAGTATTTAAAGAAATTCTTGATGATAAGGATGAGTTTTTTAACTCATTAAAAGATGTACAGCTCAAAGAAGCGTTATTAAAGTTAAAAAGTATTTCAACAGGTTTAAAATACGATAAAGATAAATGGCTAAGTCAAAGAAAAAATTTAGCAAGTTTTCCAGAAAAAGAACTCCTAGATTTAGTAACAGATTTAAAAGAATTATTAAATATTTCAGAAGAAACTATTAATAAAAGGCTTTTTACTAGAGTTAGAGAGTTATTAGAAAGTTATTTAGGGATTGTTGAAATACATTATAAAAATAAAATTTCAATTGAAAAGAATAAACTAATGAGAGAAATAAAATTGTTAGATGATAAAACTGAAATAGAATTAAAAAAATTTATTTTAAATATAGAAAATGAGTTAAAAAGTCAGGAAGAAAATTTAAGTTTAAAAGTAAAGACAAGAGAAATTTTTATTTCTCAAGAATTAAATTCTCTGGAAGACTTAAAAGATAATCTTCTAGAAATAGAAGATATTTCCCAAGAATCTATTGATAATATAGAAAAATGGAATTACTTAAAGACAGAATATGAAATGACCTCTATGATAGTATTTTGGAAAAAAAATAGATTAAAAAAAGAAATTTTAGGTATAGAATTGGGTGATAGTCTAGATGAGAAGTTAAAGTTAATTTCTAAAATAGCTAAATTAAAAAGAAGTTTCAAAAGTGATTTAGAAAAAATCACAATAATTGAGAAGATAAAAAATAAAAACCAGCTTTTAAGGTCAATTAGTGGAATAGAAGAAAATTATAGAAAAGAACAAATAATTATAAAAAACACTCTAAAAAATAGTGAGTTTTTAAGTTTAAAAGAAATTGAAGAACAAGAAATCAATGAACTTGTAAATAACTATAATGAAAACCTAGAGAAAAAGTCAAAATTAGAATCTGATTTAATTGTAAAAAATTATATAAATGAAATTACAAAAGAAAAACAAGTATTTAAAGATTTAATAATTGAAAAAGAGGCTATATTTTCAATTTATAAAAAAAATATTGAGACTTTAACCCAAGAAAAGAAAAAAGTTAAAGAGTTATTGGTTAAATTTTGGAATATTGAAGACTTACTTCTTTTTATAAATACTTATAATGAATTAGAAAAATATGAATTGCCAATTCCAAATATAGAAAAAGAAGAATTAGATGAAGTGATTAAAATAATTACAAAATTTGACAAAATTTTAGATCAAATATTAAAATATATCAATATCACTAAACAAAATTATGAAAAAGGACTTTTAAGAGAAGAAGAGTTGAACTTAAAAACTTCGATAAAATACTTAGAAGAAGAACTTCTAAATATTATTTCTTATGATTTAAAGAAGGGAGAATTTAATCAAATAGAAAAAAAACTGTTTAGCTATTTGTTTGAAAAAGATGACCCCTTAGAGGCTGTTGAAGTTTTAAAAAATTCATTCTATTTAAAATGGATTGATGAGATAGAACAGGAAAAAACAAATAAGAATATACTAGTGAATATAAGAGATTATAATAATTTGACAAAAGAGTCATTTAACTCTATTAATGATAAAAAAAAGCTAATACCAAAACTAATTAGAGAGAGACTGGATAACGGAATAGAACAAAATAAGAGGTATAGTAATGCAGGAAGAGAATTGTTTTATAAGGATATATTGAGAGAAGCAACAAAAAAAAGAAAAAAATTACCTTTAAGACAATATATAGAAAAATTTTCTGAAAGTGTGTTCGAGATATTGCCATGCTGGTTATTAACACCTGAAGTTGCATCACAAATTTTACCTTTAAAAAAAGATTTATTTGATATAGTAATCTATGATGAAGCTTCACAAATCTTAGTTGAAACAGCAATTCCAACAATTTATAGAGGGAAAAAAATAGTAGTGGCTGGAGATGATAAACAACTTCAACCAACACTTCTGGGAAAGAAAAGAATAAATGAAGATGAAGATGAGGGTGAAGAAGAAGAATTTGAAGAGGATACAACAGTTACAGAAGTTTTAAGTTTATTAGACTTAGCTAAAGAAAGGTATGCTCACACTATATTAAGTTATCACTATAGAGCAAAGTATCCAGAATTAATTAATTTCTCAAATTATGCTTTTTATGAAGGTAAATTAGTGGTAGCTCCTTCTAAAGAAAAATTAAAAAAACCTCCTATTGAGAGAATTATGGTTAAAAATGGTATTTGGACTAAAGCTAGAAATAACGAAGAAGAAGCAGAGGTTGTTTATAAATTAGTTAAAGATTTACTTCTAAATAGAGAAGAAAAGGAAAGTATAGGAATAATTACATTTAATAGTAGTCAGCAGACATATATAAGAGAATATTTAGATTATGTATCTGAAGAGGATATTGAATTTAGAACTCTATATGAAGCAGAAAAAAATAGGATAGATGGAAGTGAAGATAAGAGTATTTTTATAAAAAATATTGAAAATGTTCAAGGTGATGAACGAGAGATTATAATATTTTCAGTAGGATATGCACCAGATTCTGTGACTGGGAGAGTAGTATCAAGGTTCGGTTCTTTGAGTATGCCTGGTGGAGAAAATAGACTAAATGTAGCTGTTTCTAGAGCAAAGAAGAAGTGTTATGTAGTAACATCTATAGAACCTGAATCCTTAAATGTAGAAACTACTAAAAATGAAGGACCTAAATTATTAAAAAAATTCCTACAATATTCTAGAGCAGTTTCTGAGAAAAATACAGATATGGTAAAAACTATACTAAGGGATATTTGTATTATACAAAATAATAAAGTAGCTTCGCTATCAGATTCTTTTGAGAGTCCTTTTGAAGAAAAAGTGTGTAATGCTTTAAGGGAAAAAGGTTTAGAAGTACATACTCAAATTGGAGATTCAGGCTATAGAATAGATTTGGGAATATATTCTATAACTGAGGAAAAATATATTTTGGGTATAGAATGCGATGGAGCCATGTATCACTCATCTAAAAATGCTAGAGAAAGAGATATTTATCGACAAAAATTTTTAGAGATGAAAGGTTGGACAATTCACAGAATTTGGAGTAAGGATTGGTGGAGAAATCCAAATTTAGAAGTATCTAAAATTTTAAATGTAATAAACAATTTAAAAAGTTATATAAATGATGACAAAGTATTACCAAAGTTAAAAGAAACTGTTGAAGTAAAAATAATGAGTCCAGAAGAAATTAAAAGAGAATTGAAAGATGCTTTAAAAGATGAAGAAGTACTGGAACTACTGAGAAGAGCAGTGAAAGAAAACACAATAACCTCAGAGGAGATTAAAAGAGAATTAGAAGATAAGTATAGCAAAGAAAAAATAGAATTTTTAATAAATGTAATGATACAGAAGGGTATCGAAGTGGAAAATTAAGGACTGCACTTACTTTATAGAGTTGGGAAAATATAGAACTAGAATTAAAAACTCAATCAAAAAGTTAAAAACTAAGTAAACCTGATAAAAGGTAATTTTAGAAAAACATTATTAAAAAAAGGGTATTATCAATTACAGGGATCTATCTATATCTGCAAGGTTTTGTATAAATCAACATAATATCACACCAACTTGAAATGAAAAAATTAACACCAAAGGATTCTAATGTTAGTTTTAACTAAAAATCAATTTAATTCTATGTATATTATAGCAGGAGAAAAAATGGAAAAAGAAATAGTTCAAGATGGAGGTGTGAAAGAGTATTATGAAAGTGGAGAATTACAATTAGAGTCAAATTATATTGATGGTAAACTAAGTGGAACTTATAAAAAATATTATGAAGATGGAAATTTAAAAATAGAAAAAATTTATAGTAAAGATAAATTAAATCTTGGGGTTACTGAATATTTTGAAGATAGAAAAATAGAATTAGAAAGTAGTTATACAAATGGGAAGTTAGACAAAAGTTTGGGAAAGAAAATAGCTCCGACACTAATAAAACTAATAATAAAATTAGTAATAATAGGGGTAGTAGTTTATTTTTTTAAAAATAGATAGAAGAAATAGAGGAAGAATACTATGAAAGTGGAAAACTATTATCAGCATGTACTTATATTTCAGGAAAAATAGATATAGTAGAGAAAGAGTTAGCACAGATAAAAGAATTTAAAAAAGGTTTATTGCAACAGATGTTTATTTAATTAAAATTTAAAGAGGGATATAGAAAATGATAGAGATAATAAAAAAAATAGCAAATTATAAGAAAGAAAGCACACTGTTTGGAATAATACTAACATTTTTGTCAACAATTTATTGGGAAGATATAATATATCGGATTTCAGCTGTTAATTATTATAAAATTCCTATAGAATATTTTAAACTTGAAAAAATAGAAAGAGGTATATTTATATTTCGGATAATAATTGTTATTTTAATCGTTGAAGGTGCAATGTTAATGTTGAAAGAAATAAAATTTGGTAAAAAAGATTCGAAGAGAAATAAATTTATTTTAAAAGGATTATTCTTATTAAATAAAATAATGATAAGTTTCCTTTTTACGATAACAACTTTTATGTCTATAATAGTACCAATGCTAAATTATAAACTGGGTAATGGTAGACTTAAAAATATATTAATGGGAGAATATTCAGAAATAATATTTTGGATAATATATACTCTTATTTTTATATTAATTTATAGAAGCTTGGGAAATAAAAAAAATAGGAATTTATATTTTAAAATTTTATTTTTGCTTATAATGATGGCACCAACAGTTTATAAAGTCTTAGTAGGAGTTAGAGCAAAGACAAGGTATGAAATAGTTGAAATAGATAATAAGCAAAAAGCTATATTATCAAATTATAATGGGAAATATCTTATTGTAGATTGTAAAATTGAAACCAATGAAGTTTTTGATACAATGGAAAACTTGATTTTAGATACTTCTTCCTTTGAATTTGTAGAAATGACAAATAAAAAAATTAAATATAGACTTTTTAAAAAAATAATTATAAAAGAAAAAAATGGAATAGAGTGAAAATAGATATTGAATCAATAAAAAAAATAATAAATGGAAATTCTAATTAATAGATATTTTTAGAATTATAAAGCCACCTATATTAACTACAAATATTTTGAGTTATAAAATTGTAACAGTGTTAAATAAAAATTAATTATAAAGGTAATATTTATTTAATCTCTTTATTAGTTACAGAATTTATATTTAATTTTAATGCAAGAAATCTGTCTCTTTGTAGAAGTAAAATTGTTACAAAAAGATCTTTTGATTTGAATATTCTAGGAGAATAACTTCAGCAAAAGTTATTTAATGAAGTCATATATTATCAATTGTTATATATGACTCCAAAAATACAAGCAACACAGTCAAATATTACTTTACCTATTATTAATAAAACTCAATTTTCAAATTTTATAATTTTTGTTCCTTTTTTGAGTTAATAAAATATCATTATTTTTATCATCACTAAATGAAAAAATAGAAATAGTAGAGAAAGAGTTAAAACAGATAAAAGAATTTAAAAAAGGTTTATTACAACAGATATTTGTATAAAATTTGGGGGAATAGTATAAATGAATAAAATAACTACGGTAACTAGAAGAGATGTAATTGATATATTAAAAGAGGAGTATTCTAATTGTTTCCAAGAACCTGGAGAATCAATGGAATTTTTGAAGAGACTTTATAATTTAGAAGTTTTACCTTCTGGTGATAATAGATATGCCAATGCAGAAGGAGATATATACCAACATACTATTAATAATGATGATTGGAGATGGGATTGGGTTTTTATAGATAAGAGATTTGAATTGAAAACTAGTGATGTTAAATTATTAGAATTTATATGTCAAATATTTCATCCAGTAGTTAGAAAAGAAAGTGATGATCGGAAAAAACGACTGGATGAAATTAATAATTTATTAAAAAAAGATGGGTTAGAACTTTATGTAGAAAAAACTATGTCAGAAAGAAGTGTTTGGTCTTGGAAAAACATAGATAGTATAAGAAAAAAAGAAGATAGTACATATATGAGTTTAACAAAAATTGGGGAAGGTTCTTATGCAAGAGTTTTTTCATATTTTGATGAATATTATGATAAAAAATTTGCTTTAAAAAAAGTTAAAGATGATATTTCAGTGAAAGATTTATTTAGATTTAAACAAGAATATCAAATAATGAAATTTTCAAAAATTAGAGATTCAGAAATACTTTTATTTTTTAATAAGGGAATTGAAGATAATTTAGAAAATAGATATCAAAATATTGATAAAATGATTCAAGGAGTAGTATCCTTAAAAAACAAACTAATTAAGCAAAAGGATCATTCTACTACCTCCTGAATTTTATTTTTTAATTTGACTATCAGAGATGGTATATGATAGAATATAGAACAGATTTAAATAAAAAGTAATAAAGGTGTTATTAACTTAATAGAGGAAGTTGGGTGAGAATCCCACACAGCGAAAGCTACTGTATGGTGGACGAAATCACAATATGTCACTGGGAGACTGGGAAGGCGTGAGAGTAGGGAGAAACTAAGTCAGGAGACTTACCGTTTTATTGTATATATAACAGTGAAAGTCTACTCTATTTTTTTGTAGACTTTTTTTTATTTGATATTTTTTATCATTGATACTACGTTATAATACAAAATAAAGGGGGAATCAATTTGTTAAAAAAGATTAGTTTTTTAATATTAATTCTAAGTTTAAATCTATGGGGGGAACCTCTAAGAGAAATAAGACTTGAAGAAAGTGTGATATCAACGGAAGATTTTGAAACAAATGTAAGGGATACCCCCTCTAATATATCTATAATAACAAAAGATGAGATTGAGACAACAGGAGCAAAAGATTTAGTAGATGCTCTTAGAAATGTTCCGGGATTATTAGTTAAGGAATATGCAGGTGGAGATATAAGGTTTGACCTTAGAGGACAAAACCCAATGTATGCCAATAAAAATGTTATTGTTACTGTAGATGGGATACCTCTTAATGCAATAGGAGGAGGGGCATCAAGTAGCTATTCTATATCTCAAATTCCAATGGAAACAATAGAAAAAATAGAGGTTATACCTAATTCTGGTGGAGTTCTTTATGGAAGTGGAGCTATTGGTGGAATTATTAATATTATTACAAAATCAGCAAAACAAGAATTAAATTATGGTTCTTTATCAATGAAAATAGGTAGTAATAATTTGTATGAAGAAAATTTAGATTATGGTACAATGATAGGAGAGAAATTTTTAACTAGTGTTGGAATAACACAATATAATTCAAAGGCATTTAGAGATGATGAAGATATTGAAAAATTGAATACTAGATTTTTAGGAAAATATTTACTGGAAGACGGTGAGATTGAATTTAAATATAATTATTCTAAAGGAAGTAAGGATTTAGGAACGACAATCCCTTATTATATGGATAATAAAGAGGTAATAAACCTTAATAAAAGAAAATATGAATATAATGATTTTCAAGGTAAATACCGAAAAGAAATAAATGAAAATATTGAATTTTTATTATCTGCAAATTATTTACATAATGATTCATCACCATATGATAAAAAATTAGGAAAATATAAAACTAATATATATAAAGAGAGAAAAGAGTATATAAGATCACAATTTAAAGTTAAGTACTTAACAGATAGCCATATTATTTTAGGTGGAGATTTATCATATCATACAGATTCAGAGAGTACAGCAGATAGAGGAACGTTAGAATCTAAAAAAGATAATTATGGACTGTTTGTATTGAATAAAATTAATTATAATAAGTTCCAGTTTACTCAAGGAATAAGAAGAGATTTTACTAACTACGATTTCTATTATAAAAAATTAACTGGAGTTATTCCAGCAGATAAATGGTATCAAAAAGATAATAAGAAATTTAATAATACTTCTATAGAACTTGCTGCAAATTATTTATATTCAGAGACAGGTTCAGCATATTTAAGCTATGCTCAAGCATTTAGAACTCCAGATGTATCAGAAATAGGGACTTTTCAGGGAGAACCTGAATCACAAACAACAAATACTATTGAACTTGGAATAAAAGAATATATTAATGATACTTATTTATCAGCTTCAGTTTATTATACAAAATCAAACAATTATTTATATTCAAAAATACCTTTAGACCCTGATGAATGGGATAAAAGTGTTACTGCTAATATTGGGAAAGTTAATAAAGTTGGTGCAGAACTTTATATGGAACATTATTTTGATAAATTGACAGTTAGAGGTGGAGTAACTTATTTACACCATGAAATTAAATCTAATGATATAACTAATGGGAAAGAGCTTCCAAGTGTACCAAACTGGAAACTAAGTTTAGGAACAACATATCATGTCACACCTAATCTTTCTGTAGGAGCACATGCTCTTTATCATGGTTCTGTTTATAATTTAGATTATTTAAAATATCTTGATACTAGTGTTTTACCTTCAACAGGACCTGAAAGTAATCTTTCAAAATATGAAGAGAAAGTAAAGAGTTATATAACTTTAGATATTTTTTCATCATATAGAATAAATGATAACCTATTATTAACTGCTAGAATTGATAATGTTTTTGATGAACAGTATGCAAGATATGTAGGGGCTTGGGGTTGGTCTCCATTGGGAGATGAATATGTTATACAACAAAAACTACCTGCACCTGGAAGAGTTTATACAGTGAGTATAAAATATAGTTTTTAATCTTTTTATGTATTAAATTGAAATAAGGGGCATCTTGTGAAACATTATATGATATCAATCTTTATACATTTATTAAGTTTTCTAGGTTTTTATAGTTATTTTATTAATGCTCCTAAACCTAATTTAAAAATAGGAAAAATACAAGTATCTGTAAATAGGTTAAGTTCTAGTGTAAGTAGTAGTAAAAATTCAAATTCTACTAAAGATATAGAAAAAAAGAGTGTAGTTAAAGAAAAAGAAATTGAAACTAATAAGAAGTCTAAAATAAAAAAACAAAATAAAGTGAAACATAAAATTAAAGTAGAGAAAGTAAAAAAAATAGAAAATAAAATAAAAAATAAAGAAACAGAGGTTTCAGATAATACTTCATTAGTAAAAAACAGTGGTTTACAAAAGGGAGATTTTAATAAATTAACTCAATCTTCTGATGGTAGTTATATTGGAGATATGGATTTAAACAGTGATATTAATTATAGAATAATAAAGGAAGTCCCACCTAAATATCCAAAGATGGCAAAAAGAATGGGATATAAGAAAGAAGTTATAATAAAAACTAAATTTTTAATTGGTTTAACTGGTAAAGTTGAAGAGATTATATTTTTAGATAATCAAACATCATATGGATTTCGTGAAGAAGTAAAAATATCAATAAAATCCTTTAAGTTTGAGCCTATTGTCTATAAAAATAAAAAAATTAAATTTTATTTTTATAAAAACTATAAATTTAATTTCAGATAAAGAAAGGAGATTATTGTGAAAGGAAAATATATATGTATCCTCTTTGGTATATTAGTTTTAAATAGTTTTGCTTTTTCAACAGTTCCTAAAAGAGCTGTTTCTACTTCTCAATTTACAACAGAAATTTTGTTATCTATTGGAGCAGAAAAACAAATGATAGGAACAGCATGGCTAGATAATCCTATACTACCAGAGTTAAAAGAAAAATATGATGGAATACCAGTTTTATCAGAAAAAAATATGAGTAAAGAACTTTTTTATTCAGTGGAGCCAGATTTTCTAACTGGTTGGGATTCTATTCTTGATCGTAAAAATCTAGGACCAGTGGAAGAACTAAAAAATAATGGAGTTAGAGTTTTGATTATAAAATCATTAAAAAGTAATAAGATAGAGACAGTGTATGCTGATATTTTAGAATTAGGAAAGATATTTAACTTGGAGAAAAATGCAAAAGAAGTAGTTGAAAAGATGGAAAAAGAATTAACAGAAATTAAAGTTACTTTACCAGTAGAAAAAAAGAAAATTTTTGCATATGATTCAGGTACTATTTTACCTTTTACAATAGGGGGAAGTGGTATTCCAAATACTCTTATTGAACTTGCTGGTGGAAAAAATATTTTTTCTGAAACTAATGGAAACTTTATAAATGGTAGTTGGGAAAAAGTTTTAGGAGAAAATCCTGAATTTATTTTGATTGTTGATTATGGAAGTAGCACTGCTGAATCTAAAATAAAATTTTTAAAAGAAAAATCTCCAATTAAAGATTTAGAAGCTGTAAAAAATAATAAATTTATAATTGTAGGGCTTGAATATCTTTCAGCTGGTATCAGAATGAATCAAGGAGTAAAAAAAATCGCAATAGGATTGCATGGAGAGAGGAAAAATGCCATTGATAAAATCAATTAAAAATTATAGAACACTTTCTTTACTTCTTATTATAACTATTTGCCTATTTTCTATATTTATAGTTACTTTTGGAGTTGTTTCTTTAGATACAGGGGATGTATATAAGATAATTGTCAATAAAACATTGAATAGAGAAATATTTACTCAAAATTGGAAAGCAAGTTCAGAACTTATTGTTTGGAACTTGAGAATCCCAAGATTAATTATAGGTTTTATTTCAGGGGGAGCTCTTGCATTTGTGGGAATATTAATGCAGTGTCTAACAAGAAATTCATTAGCGAGTCCATATATATTAGGAATATCTTCAGGAGCCAGTACTGGAGCAGTATTAGCCCTATTATTTTTAGGAAGTGCACCTTTTTTATCAGTTCCATTAGTTTCTTTTATATTTGGACTTTTAACAGCCTTTATTGTATTCTATTTTTCAGGAGCAAGTTCATTTTCAACCTCTAAACTAGTATTGATTGGAGTTGCAGTATCATCTTTTTTTTCAGGTGTAACGACATTAATGATAATGATTGCACCAAATGATAGAGAAGTTCGTTCTGCACTTTTCTGGATGGCTGGGAGTTTATCAGGTTCTAATTGGGCATATGTCCCTTTTATATTTTTTAGTTTAATAATTTCACTTGTTTTAATATATCCTAAATATAGAGAGCTTAACATTTTAATAACAGGAGATGAAAATGCTATTTCTCTTGGAGTAGATGTTAAAAAGACTCGTATTTTAATTGTATTAGTAGCAACTTTTTTAACTGGAATTGTTGTTTCTAACACTGGAATTATTGGTTTTGTGGGGCTTGTTATTCCTCATATAGTAAGAGGACTAGTGGGAGGAAATCATAAGAAAATTATTCCTATATCTGTACTTTTAGGTGGATTATTTCTAATTTTTACTGATACTCTTAGTAGAAGTATATTAAGTTCTCAAGAAATACCAATTGGAGTTATAACTTCCCTTATAGGTGCACCTTTTTTCTTGAATATGCTAAGAAAAAAAACTTATAGATTTGGAGGAAATTAGATGTTAAAAATTAAAAACTTAAATTTCTCTATTGAAAATATTGAAATATTAAAAAATATAAGTTTAAATGTAAAATCAAAAAAAAATGTTGGAATTATAGGACCAAATGGTTGTGGTAAAACTACTCTTTTGAAAAATGTATATAGATATCTTAAATATCAGAAAGGAACGATTACTGTTAATGATATTTTAATAGAGGAATACAAACCAAGAGAATTAGCTAAACAAGTGGCTATATTGGCTCAAAAGCAAGAGATTAATTTTGATTTTACAGTGGAAGAAATAGTTGAAATGGGGCGGTATACTCATGAAAAATCAATTTTTTCCATATATAAAAAAGAAGAAATAATTTCAGCATTAAAACAAGTTGGTATGGAACATACAAAAGATAGAAGTTTTTTAACATTATCAGGTGGAGAGATGCAAAGAGTTTTAATTGCCAGAGCTCTAGTTCAGAAAAGTGAATTATTAATATTAGATGAACCAACTAATCATTTAGATATTAAATATCAACTTCAAATAATGAAATTGATAAAAGAGATAGATAGAACGACTTTATCAGTTATTCATGATATGAACATTGCAAGTTCGTATTGTGATTATATTTATGCTATTAAAAATGGTGAATTAATTTTAGAGGGGACACCAGAAGTAGTATTTACAGAGAAAAATATTTTTGAAATTTTTGATATTCAGTGTAAAGTGGTAAAACACCCAACAAATCAGACACCTCTGATAATTTTTTTATAAACCTATATCTAATAAATAGAGAACTACAGAAATTATTCTGTGGTTCTTATTTTATTAAGAGGATGGAATTAAAATATTTGTGTTATAAAATAAAAATTACCTTTTTGATAGAGCATAAGGGAAAGCTAGAATTTAGAGACTAGAAGTTTAAAATGTTATTTAAGAGGCTAATTTGTAAATTAAATAAAAGTAATGTATACTTTAAAGAAAGATTGGAGAAAAATAGATGAAGATAAGAATTTTAAGTAAAAAAGAATACTAGTGGGATATGTGAAGAATAAAAAAATACTATATTGTTTATTAGGAATAATATTATTAGTTCTATTAAGTGTAAACTTGTTAAATAAAGAAGGTGCTTATAGCAAACCAAGAGCAACAGCAGAAAATGCAAGAAAAATGTTAGATGACCAGTTAAGAAAAGATTATGGAGAAGAGTTTGATATAGGTGGATTGTATAAGAGGAGTGCAGCCGGTAAATCTTTTTATCAAGCT
>SAMEA5043675__coassemble_143_pt1 | contig 27423 bp, 28 predicted proteins | sample SAMEA5043675__metabat2_low_PE_002 | metagenome-assembled genome bin SAMEA5043675 (sample SAMEA5043675) | Gadus morhua
TCGCGACATTCAGCTTGGAAGGCTGACGCTCTACCAACTGAGCTATTCCCGCAACAAGTATTAGAATACCACATATTCTAATACTTGTCAACTTTTTTTCATTATATCTTATAATATAAAAATAAAAAATAGGCATTAAATAAGCCGGGTTTTGTGTTAACTAATCATTTTTCTAGCCCTATAATCGCTTATAGTTTCTAGCAACTTACCCTGAAAGCTGGACGAGTAGCCCTTAACCTTTCCAATTTCGTCTTGCTCCAAAGGGGGTTTACAAAACTAACTTAGTCTCCTAAGCTATTGGTAGTCTCTTACACCACCTTTTCACCCTTACCACAATAAAAAAATTTATGGCGGTCTATTTTCTGTTGCACTTTCCTTAAGGTTACCCTTAGCAGCCGTTAACTGCCCTCTTACTCTACGGAGCCCGGACTTTCCTCTCCTTGTAAACAAGCAGCGATTAGACCTAATACCTATTTTTTTTCATTTTTATATTTCTTACCAATTCTAACTAAAATATTAAAAAATGTCAAGAAAAATACAAGAATCAAAATAATTTTCCAAATTTCTTCTTTTGGATATGTTTTTTTATGATCATTTTGTTTAGTTTCTTCTATAATATTCTCTATACCGTTTATTGATTCAATTATATATCTTTTAAATTCTTTACTCGTTAAATATTTTTCTACACCATCCATAAGTTCATTTAGCTCTTGAGAAAATTCATCCATTTCAAGATCTTGAGTAAATTTTTGTTGAATAGAAATCGACTTCATTTTTTTTGAAGATTTTTTTTCAACTTCATTCTTTATAGAATTTCCTTTTATTATTTTATTATTGTTCTCTAACTTCCAATTCATTTTAATAACTACTGTTTTTATAGGTGGATCTATAACTATTTCTTCTTGATATTTAGAAGTTTCTATCAATACCTTTATATTATTTTTTTTTTCAAATTGTTTTATTCGCTCTCCAATCTCTTTTATTTCACTCTTTGAAAATATGTTCAAATTATCTTTAACTCCAGAAAAAATTTGAACAAAGCTAAGAGTAAATATAAGTAATATTATTTTTTTCATTTTTTTCCCCTTATTTTTATATTATGTTAATAAATTTCAAACTCTGACTCTTTATAAAATTTTTGAATCTCAATTTCTGATTCCAACTCTTTCAAATCATTCTCAATTAATTCCATAAATAGTTTTTCACTTGAATAATGACCTAAATCAATCAATGAAATTCCGTTTTCCATTGCCTCTTCAGCTTCATGATACTTTACATCACCAGTTATTAAAAGATCCACTCCATAATTTTTTGCTTTTTTCCAAAAATTACCTCCTGAACCATTAACCACTGCAATCTTTTTTACTTTAAAAATTTTATTTTTAGAATATAAAATTACTTTATTTATTTCAAGCTTATCTTTTATCCACCCTATATATTCTTCTAAAGAAATTTCTTCTTTTAAAGAAAAATAACGTCCTATCCCATACTCTACATTTGTTTTTTTATCATTCAAACACATTTTTTTTGAAGATTCAATACCAATTTTTTTCAAAATATAGTCATTTAATCCTCCGTTACTTCCATCAACATTTGTGTGTAAAGTATATACTGCAATATCATTTTTTATAATTTTATTTATTTTTTCACCTAAAACAGTAGAATAATCTATATTTTTTAAAGAGGTAAAAATCATTGGATGATGCGTTATTATTAAATCAATATTTTTTGCTATTCCCTCTTCAATTGCTTCCATATCACAATCTAATGAGACAAGTATTTTTTTTATATCCTTGCTCATATCTCCAATTTGTAATCCTACATTATCCCAATCTTCAACATTTTTTAAAGGATATTTCTTTTCTAAATATTTTGTTATTTTTTCCAATTTCATATTCTAAACAACTCACTTCCAAATCTTGACAATTTATTAATTCCACTTTGAAAAATTTCTTCACCTTTCTCTTTCTCTAGTTCTAATTCTTTTTCAATTTCAAAAATTGAAAAACTTTTTTTCCTATCCAAACCATAATAAGAGTTTATAACTTCTACCTCAAGAGGGAAAAGTGTATTCTCCAATTCATGATAATTTTTATTTTTTATCTCTGTTATTTTCTTTTGCAACTCTTCTAAAACTTCATCATTATTTTCAAATTCTTCTGCTTTTCCTTGAAAAAAGCACAATATTTCTGACTTTTTACTTTCTAAACTTTCATTAATATTAAAAATCATTCTTTTTAAAATTTCTACTTCTAAAAATTTTTTCAAATCAATATATGGACTATTTTTAAATTTTTCAATTCCTTCAATCAGGGCAATAGTACCTTCTTGAACTAAATCCATAAAGTCAATTCCCTCTTTAAGAAGCTTCATCCCTAAAAATGATACAAGTCTTAAATTCATACTAATCAATGTTTCTGTATCTATAGTTTCATAATCAGATAGATCTTCTTCTAAGTATGGAAGTTTTGAAATTTCTTCTAAATATTCTAGAGTACTTCTTTCTATATGTTTAATTTCTACATTTCCAGCATAAGATAGTTCTTCTTTATCAAACTCTATAAATGGCATATTTTCATTTATAAAATTTTCAATTTCTATTTTTTTTTCAAAGTTTTCCAAAATAAATTCTTCATACTCTCTTAATCTCATTATTTCACCTCTTAATAATTATATTATTTTCTACTATGACTAAGGGGAGCCTTATTAGGTTCCCCTTAGTTAATATTACATTTTAAAATCTTCTAATCTTTTTCTTCTACTTGGATGTTTTAACTTTCTTAAAGCTTTTACTTCTATTTGTCTAATTCTTTCCCGTGTCACTTTAAATAATTTACCAACTTCTTCTAAAGTTTTTGGTGATCCATCGTCAAGTCCATAACGAAATCTTAAAACTTTCTCTTCTCTATCACTAAGAGATTTCAAAACATCGTCTAATTGTTCTCTTAATAACACTCTATTTGTTTGCTCATAAGGATTAAGAGCCTTATTATCCTCTACAAAATCACCTAACTCACTATCTTCTTCACTTCCAACTGCAGTTTGAAGTGAAATAGGATCTTGATTCATTTCTTGGATAGCTTTTACCTTTGCTACTTCCATAGATAGTCTTTCAGCAAGTATTTCAGGTGTTACATCTTTACCTGTTTCTTGTAAATATATTCTAGCTTCTTTCTTAATTTTATTAATAGTCTCAATCATATGAACAGGAATTCTAATAGTTCTTCCTTGGTCTGCAATGGCTCTTGTTATAGCTTGTCGAATCCACCAAGTTGCATATGTTGAAAATTTATAACCTTTTATATATTCAAATTTTTCAACAGCTTTCATTAGACCTATATTTCCTTCCTGAATCAAATCTAGAAGTTTTAAGCCCCTATTAGTATGTTTTTTAGCGATACTTACAACTAGTCTCAAGTTAGCTTCTATTAGTTGATCTATTGCAAATTGATCCTTTACATATGCCAGTTTTGCATATTTCAATTCATCTTCATGGTTAAGAAGTGGAATTTGACCAATCTCACGTAAATACATTTTTATTGGTTCATCTACCTTCATGTCACCAATAGTATTAAATAGATCCTCACTTACCAATTCTTCATCTGTAACTTTCTCAACTTCATCTGGATTGAATTTTTCAAACTCACTATAAAGTTCTTTTACTATTTCTTCGTTATCTTCTTCCTCTTCTTCCTCTTCTTCTTCTGGTAAAGAAGCCTCTATTTTTTTTCTTTCTCCCTTAGTCTTTTTAACTTTTGCTGAGGAAGGTTTTGATTCTTGTTTTAACTCTTCACTTTTTTCTACAGTTGATTCACCAACTTCTTCTTTTTCTTTTTTAGATACTTTCTTTGTTGGTTTTTCTTTTTTTACTTCTATCTCATTTTTATCTAATTCTTCAATCTTTTTTTTCTTTTTTACACTGGCTTCAGTTTTTTTATTTATTTTTTTTTCCTCAGTAATTTCTATTCCCTGTTCAATAATTCCATCTACCAGTAATTTAATCTCATCTTTTTCTAATGTATCTTTTAATTCCCTATTTATTTCTTCGTAGGTTATTGTTTTTGTTTCCACTGCTTTTCTTAACAGTTCCAATACTTTTTCATTATTTATGAACCTTTTCACTCAACGCCTCCCTACTATTCATCAAAAAAAAATTTATTTTTTTATTAAATTCTTCATATATTCTTATTATATCATCACTGTTTTTAACTTCTCCTAAAGAAATTTCAGAAGATTTTAAAAATAGAGCTAATTGCATTTTAATAATTATAGTCAAATCCTGTTGTTTTATTAAATTTTTATAGTTAAAAATATCTTTTCTTAACCATGAAGATAACAGTTCGATAAACAACATTTCTTTAGCTTCTAATTGTGAATATGGATTATAAGAAACTAATGAAAAATCAATCATCTTTAATTTTTCTTCATCTTCAAAAGTGTCTAATTTAATTATTTCTTCTAATTTCAACACTTTTTTACCATCATAATTTTCCTTGAAATAATCAATTATTTTTCTAGCAAATTTCATTTGAAAACTATAATTTTCAAAATATTTAAAATATTTATTTTCATCTAATATTAGCCTAACAGTTAATATTTCTACTTCATTATCTGCTTCTTCTTTATTCTCTTTTTCATATTCTTGAACTCTAGGTTTACTATATCTTGGTTTATTTTTATCAACCAATGTCTCCCATAGAATTTCTTTTTCTATCCTTACATTTGTAGAAAGTTTATCAATGTATAAAGTTTTTTCTATTTTATCATCTATATTTTGAAAAAATTCCACAAATCTTTTTATGAAATTTTGTTTAGAAAACATATCATTTAAATCGTATTCTTTACCGTAATAGCTATATAAAAAATCAAAGCACTCTTCTGAATTTTGAATAGTCTCTAAAAAACTTTGCTTTCCATATTTTTTTATATATTCATCTGGATCTTTTGCCCCTGTTAAAGTCAATACTCTAATATTAAATCCTTGTTTTTTCAATGTTAATATTGTTTTTTCAGTAGCTTTTTGTCCTGCACCATCCATATCAAAAGCTAAAATAATATTTGAAGTGTATTTTTTTAAAAGCATTCCTTGTTCTTCTGTAAAAGCAGTTCCTAGTGGTGCTAAAGTCACATCAAAGCCCTCTATAACACTAGTAAGCACATCCATGTACCCTTCCATCAATATGGAATAATTCTTCTTTTTTATAATTGAACTTCTTTCCCCCAGACCATATAAAATATTACCTTTTTTAAAAATCGGTGTATCTGGAGTATTAATATATTTCGGGACATCTTTCCCCTTTTCTAATGTTCTTCCACCAAAGGCAATCACTTTCTTTCCAAGAGAATGAATAGGAAACATTATTCTATTTCTAAAAGCATCGTAAATATTGCTTTCCGATGCTTTTGCTATCCCTAAAGTTATAAGTATATCAGTTCCATACCCTTTGCTCATTAAGTAGTCTACTGCTCCATTATTTGCATAACCTATTCCATTTTTTTTTATTTGTTCTGGAGTCAACCCTCTACTAGTTAAATATTCTAATGCGATTCTTCCTGTATTTTTAAAAATTTCTGCTGTATAATACTCGTGAACTAAATTCATTACTTCATAATATTCTTTATACTCTACATTCTTCTCTTTTCCTTGATATTCTATCTTAATATCAATATTATATTTTTCAGCTAGTTCTTTTACTGCTTCGGAAAAAGTTATTTGTTTAAAATCTGAATAAAACTTTATTGGTCCACCACCACCACCACAAACAAAACATTTACAAATATTCTTATTTGGACTTACCATAAATGAGGGGTTACTATCAATATGAAAAGGACATAACCCTTTATAATTTGACCCTGATTTTTTTAGTGAAACGACTTCTCCAACAATTTCTTCTATTTTTAATTCTCTATTTAATCGTTCTATATCCTCTTCTCTAAACTTCATATATCACCTTACTTTAAATAGATTTTCTAAATAGATTTTTTCAAAAAGTACAATATAATTCTATCAACAATAAGCAGAGACTAAAATTAAATTATTTAGTTTTTGCTATATCAATTAATTTTTCCTCTATTATTTCATTTTTATAATCATTTTCAACTCTATTTTTAATAGTATTTTCTGAAAGTAAAGGTTCTACCTCCTTAGTTTCTCCATTCTTACGATAAATTAAAATTTCATCATTTCCAACTAATAAATTTACACTTTTAAGTTTAGAAGCAAATACTTTTTTTAGAAGTTCTTCTTGATTTTTTCCAATATTAGAAAGATAATCTTCTTTTTGTATTGAATTATATTTATCAACAGAAAAAATAGCTGGCTCTGTTTCTTTTAATTTATCAAATTCTACTTTGTTTTCCAGTATTTTTTTCATTATTTCTTCTGCTTTTAAAGTCAAAACAGCTTCGTTATCTTTTAATTTTATCTTTGCCACTTCAAAATCAACAGTAGCAGGAATTTTATATGTTTTTATATGTTTTTTAAAATATTCCTCTAACTCTTTCGAATCAATTTTTATTTCTTCACCAATTTTTGTTCTCAGTCCTTTTAAATATTCAGAAAAAGTAGTATTCCAAGTTAAACCTTCTTCAACAATAACACCTTTTTCAATAGCTTTTTTAGCTAGTTTCACTCGACTTTCAAACATTCTTTTAACTTCAACTTTTGCATCTTCTGTAGAATTTCCATTCGCCAAAACTGCATAAATCACCTTTTGACTATAATCTCCATTATCCATAGCAAAACCTTCATTTTCCAATGCTGTTTTAGGAACTAATAATTTATATTGCTCACTTACATTAGAAATTATCATTTCTTTTTTTAATTTATTTATTTCTTTTTCCAATTTAATTCTATTTTCTGGACTTTCAGCTGTTGTTTTTAGAATTTTTGATATTAATAAACTTTTTGCAATTTCTTTTTTATAGCTACTTTTAGTATGACCTTTAGAACCTAACAATCTTGCTAACTGTTCTTTTCCAAGTTTCTTTTCAAGCACTTTGTATTCACTATTCACTTCAGAATCTGATACTTTTATTTTATTTTCTTCACTATATTCTTGCATCAAAACTCCATTTACAACCTCAGAGATAGCAAAAGCTTCTATTAATTCCTCATCTATTTGTCCCTTAGTTTGCTGCCCTATATTCATCTGAATATTATTTTTCATTCTTTCGATTTCTATTTTAGAAATCTTTTCACCATTTATCTTAAACGCATATTCTTGTCCATTTGATACATTTCTTTTCAACTCTGAAATCGTTACTGCTCCCATAGATAGTACAAATGCTATTGTCATTACCCATATAAAAGGTTTTATTTTTTGTCTAAATTTTCTAATCGCCATTTTTCACCCCTATAATAATTTTCATCTACTTTAAATTCACTATCTCTTATAGATTGTACCACCGCTTTCATCTTATTTCAAGTTTTTTTTCTAATTCTTTTAAATTTTTATTTTATTTTATTTTTCATTTATGGTATAATTTTATTAACAATTACAATATTAAAATAATATAATTGTTAATCTCGTATGTATTATCATATTTTTAAGATTTATCTTAATTAATTTTTTTACATATTATCATACTAAATATCAAGGAGAGTACTCATAATGTCTATTGTTAAATCCAAAGAATTAGCATTTTTCAATATATTAGGTCGACTTATTTCAACCACTTCAAATTCTACCAATAACAATGGTGTCAAAATAAATTTAGTTGATTTAGAAGATAAAATGTCCCTGGATAAAGCTATAATTTCTAAATTTCTTATTAAGCTTAAAGAAGATAAAATTTTTGATATTATTGACCAAGATGAAACTACAATGTCTCTTCATTTTGAAAAAACACATGAAAAACTTGCTGCTTTTGTTCACCCAAAAGAGTTAGACAATATTTTAATTGAAATAAATAATTTTATTTTTAAATATTCGACTTTCTTTGATTTTTCTAGAACATTTCCTATAATAATAGAAACTGCTCAAAAAGTTTCTATTCTCCTTCAATCAAATCCAAACTTTAATATTTCTTCCATTATTAGAACAGGAATATTAAAATTATATAATCATCCTCATATCACATTTTTTTACTCTAAATTTTTCTTTAACATTGCAGAAAAAATTGATGATTGTGATCAGCCTACTTTAGAAAATATTATTTATTATTTTTTCACTTTACCTTATGAAGAGAACCCTTTTATTACTTCTGTTTTTCTTTCTCAAGTTGCTATTCAAATGGAATTATTAAAAAAATCTACTACCTTAAAGGCAGAACCAATAACCACTTCCAAAGACAAAAACTTAAAAGTTGAATCCAATGATTAAATTTATCTTTGTACGTCATGGTCAAACTGAATGGAATTTAATTCATAAGTTACAAGGTTCTTTAGACTCACCCTTGACCCCAATGGGGATTAATCAAGCTCTAAAATTACATGAAAAATTAAAAAAAGATTCTACTAATTTTTCTTATATATATAGTTCTCCACTAGGTCGAGCTTATCACACTGCCCAGCTCATAACTAATAATCTTTCTAATATTAGAACTATTCCTGAATTTCAAGAACTTAATCTAGGAAAAATGGAAGGGATGGATTATCAAACTTTTGAAGCAACTCATCCAATTGAATATTTTGATTTTTTTTATCAACCTGAAAAATATAACCCTAGTGCTCTAAATGGAGAGTCTTTTACTGATTTGTTACTCCGAATAAAAAAAGGAATCGATTACCTTCTTTCAGTTCATAAAGATGGTGATACAGTTATCGTTGTTACACACGGTATAACTCTTAGAGGAATCGGTAGTTATCTTTCATCAAAAAGTCTTTCTCTTGAAAATTTTTCAAAATATCCAGTCCCTGAAAATACAAGTATTACAACTGCAACTTATTTTAATGGGCATTTTGATGTTTTAGATTTTTCTAATATTGAGCATCTCAATCAAAAATAAATAAAAAATAAATAAAAAAAGAGTTGAGACAATTAAAATCTCAACTCTTTTTTATTTTAATAATTTTCAGGGAACATAATTCTTTCTACACCCTCAATTATAATATGTAATATCATCATATGAATTTCTTGGATTCTATCTGAAGTCTCCCCTTCTATTATAAACTCATAATCTCCTGTACCCTTTAATTTCCCACCATCTTTCCCTAATAACAAAACAATTGTCATTCCTTCTTCTTTAGATTTTTCTACTGCTTTTATTATATTTTGAGAATTTCCACTTGTTGATATTCCTATAAACATATCCTCTTTTTTTCCATATGCTTCAATACCTTTTGAAAATATATACTCAAACCCATAATCATTTCCAACACATGTTATATGAGAAGAATCTGAAATTGCTAATGCTGGCAATGCCCTTCTTTCTTTTCTAAAGCGTCCTGTAAATTCTTCAGCAAAATGCAGTGCATCACAATTGCTTCCTCCATTTCCTGCAATTAGAACTTTTCCTCCAGCTTGAAAAATAGAAGCTAATTTCTTTGCAACTTCCTCTGTTAACATCTCTTTTTCTTCTTTCTCTATAAATTTTTTTAATAATTCTTCAGTTTTTTTATATGATTCTATTAGTTTCATCTTTACACTCCTATATTTTATGATTTTGGACGTAGGAAATAAACTTTATTACCTGTAATAAATTCCTTTTATCTTTTGTTATAACTATTTGATAACCATCCTCCACTTCATCAATTTTTTCTAACATTATTAAATGACCATTTTCTATCTCTTTTTTCACACTATAATATGGGAGGATTGCATTGCCTAACCCTTCTTTTGTCATATTTTTTATTAGCTCAATATTTCCTTCAACATGAATAATTTTTTCAAACTGAACTCTATTTTTATTTTCTAAATAAATCATCGCCTTATTATTATTATTGATATTTTTTCTAGAAATCAAAGGTTCCTTTGCTATTTCTTTCATACTAGAATATTTCTTTGCACCTACAAAGACATAGGGAACTGTATCTACTATAAATACCTCTAAATTACTGTCTTTTATTTGTTCAAAATCAATAATAATAACATCTATTTCCCCTTCTTTTAATTGTCTCAACAAATAGTCTTTTGATGAGATGAAGATTTCAAAATCTATGTCTTTATGTTTAACTGAAAACCCTTTCATTAATTTAGCTAATAATGGCTCTCCTATAACTGGACTTGCCCCTATGGATATTTTTATTTTTTCTACTTCTATCATTCTTGACATTTCATGTTCTGTTCTTTTTACTTTGTCAAAAATATCTTCAGCCATTTTATATAAAGCTTCTCCATAATAGGTCAATTTTATTTGCTTTGTACTTCTATCAAATAATTTTATTCTCAATATTTCTTCAAATTTTTTGACTTGTATAGATACAGCAGATTGATTTATAAATAATTTTTTTGAAGCCTTTGTAAAACTTTGTACCTTTGCAACTTCATAAAATATTTTTAAATAATGCAAATCCAATCTATCACCTCATTTCTTGATATTTATATTATTAATATTTTTAGATATTTATAATAGTAGCATTTTTAGATAAAAAAATATAGTCATTTTCACTGTTTTTTGATATTTTTTTATAATAAACTTAAATTCTTTGTAATAATACTTAAATTCTTTTGTAATAATATAGAAAATATAGTAAAATATAATAAACAATATTTAGGAGGAACCGTTTTGAAAAAAAGAAAAATTATTTTTACTATTCTTATTATTACAGCGTTAAATGCTACGGCGTTAATAACACATAAAAAGAAACAAAATAATACTTTACCTCTTACCACTGATACTAGTAGTAAGATTTCCACAATTAATAATTCTGATACAAAAATTTTAAAGGAGAATCCTATGCCTAATACAAAAATTGAAAAACAAGAAAATTTGACTTCTATTACTAAAGTAGACACTAATGAAGTTTGGAATCTTTCCGATATTTATCCTAATTGGGAAGCTTGGGAAGCTGATGTTATACTAATGAAACAAATTATGAAAGAAATACCTCTATACAAAGGAAAAATCGGAGAATCACCTGAAAGATTTATTCAATTTACAGAACGTAGTGAAAAGTTGTCTCGTCTTGTTGATAAAATTTATCTTTATCCTTATCTAATGAAAGATTTAGACTCTAAAAATCAAGTTGCTTCTGAAAAGCTACAAGAAATAGAGGGTTTATATACTAAGTTTGGAACTGAAACTGCATTTATAACTCCTGAAATCCTTAAAATTCCTAAAGATAAAATAATGGAATGGGTTTCATTACATCCTATTTTAAAATCACAAAAATTTTCTCTAAATGAACTATATCGGCTACAAGCTCATGTTTTAGATGAAAAAAGTGAAAAACTATTGTCTTACTTTTCACAATTTAATACTTCTGTTAACGATATCTATCAAGAGCTTTCTACTTCTGACATTGCTTTCAACACTATCAATATCAATGGAATTGATATAGAGATAACTAATGGAGCCTATTCTAAAATTACAGCAACAGATAGAAATCAAGAGAACAGAAAAAAGGCTTTTGAAGCTCTTTATAATTCATATAATATTAATAAAAAAACTTATGCTGCTATCTACCGTGGTATTCTTCAAAGAAGTGTTGCTTCTTCAAAGGCAAAAAACTATAATTCAACACTTGAAAAATCTCTAGAACCAAAAAATATTTCACCAGAGATTTATCTTACTCTTTTAGCTTCTGCAAAGGAAAACAATGCACCTTTACAACGATATATTAATTTACGTAAAAAATATCTTGGACTTGCAGAATATCATTATTATGACAACCAAATTAACATTGTAGAATATAACCGTGATTTTCCTTACAATACCTCTAAAGATTTAGTAATTAATTCTGTTAAACCTCTTGGTGCAGAATATCAAGAAAATTTAAAAACTGCCCTAAGTAATGGATGGTTAGACGTTTCAGAAAAAAGTAATAAGAGAAGTGGAGCATACTCTATTAATATTTTTGATGTTCACCCATATATGTTGCTAAACTATAACAATACAATGAATGCAGCATATACTCTTGCACATGAACTTGGACATACTGTTCACAGTATGTATTCAACTAAGTACCAACCTTATGCTACTAGTAACTATACTATTTTCGTAGCAGAAGTTGCTTCAACTTTTAATGAAAGACTTTTACTGGATCATATGCTTAGTGTAAGTACTGATTCAAAAGAAAAGATTGCTCTTATCGAACAAAGTTTAGGAAATATTCTTGGAACTTTCTATATGCAAACACTTTTTGCAGACTATGAGTATCAAGCGCATAAATTAGTTGAAAATAATATCCCAGTTACTCCAGAAGCTTTAGATGGAATAATGTCTAAACTTTTCAAAGAATATTATGGTGATACTGTTGCTACTGATGAATTACAAAAAATTATTTGGGCTAGAATCCCACATTTCTTTAATTCACCATACTATGTTTATCAATATGCTACAAGTTTTGCAGCTTCTGCTACCTTATATGACAAAATAACTAATACAAAATATACTCCTGAAGAAAGAGCCCTTTCATTAGAAAAATATTTAACATTATTAAAATCTGGTGGTAACGATCAACCTATGAATCAACTTTCTAAAGCTGGTGTTGATCTTACTCATAAAGATAGTTTCTCAGGAATTTCAATTGAATTCAATAGACTTTTGGATCTTTTAGAAATAGAACTTGAGAAAGAATTTCCTTCAAAACCTAGCAATTAAAATATATATTTGATTTAAAAAGGAGTGCTTATGTTAAAATTAATTGTCTGTACAGCTAAAAACAATTTAATTGGTGATAAAAATCCACAAGGAAACGGACTTTTATGGCATTCTAAATCTGAGCTACTTCATTATAAAAACTTAACACTTAATAATATCGTTTTATTTGGAAAGACAACTGCAAACGTTGTTCCAATAGAACTTATGAAAAAGACTAGAGAAGTAGTGATTTTAGACAGAGATACAGATATTAATAAAATTTTACACCATGGTATCTCAAGCAATAAAGATATTTTCATCTGTGGTGGTCTCACTATATACGAATATTTTTTAAAATATTTTCAGATTGATGAAATTATAATTTCACGACTAAAAGATCATATAACAGTTGAAAAACCTATTACACCTCTCTATTTTCCTGATGTTCTAAACTATGGTTATATTCTTAAAAATAGAGCTGAACATGACGATTTTTTTGTTGAAACATATATAAAGGAGGACATTCATGTCAAAGTTTGATATTATCTACAAAGATATCGTAGAAAAAATAGAAAAAGACGGTATTACTACCAAAGGAGAGGTACGGACTAAATATTTGGATGGTACACCTGCACATTACCGTAGTTACATTGGATATCAATTTCGTTTAGACAACAGTGGAGATGAGGCACACCTTTTAACTACTCGGTTCTGTCCAAATAAAGCCCCCATTCGTGAACTATACTGGATTTGGATTCTCCAATCTAATAATGTTGATACACTTGTTAATCTTGGGTGTAAATTTTGGAATGAATGGAAAATGGAAGATGGTACTATTGGACCAGCATATGGAGCTCAAATTAAAACAAAAACATTTGGTTACGAAAGTCAACTACATTACATTATCTCTGAAATAAAAAACAATCCTAATAGTAGACGAATCATGACAGAGATCTGGATTCCTGAAGCCCTGGATAAAATGGCTTTAACTCCTTGTGTCCATCTAACACAATGGAGTGTTATTGAAGGAAAACTTTTTCTTGAAGTTAGACAAAGAAGTTGTGATGTTGCACTTGGACTTGTTGCTAATGTTTTTCAATACTCTATTCTTCATAAACTTGTAGCTCTTGAGTGTGGATTAGAACCTGGTGAAATAATATGGAATATTCATAATATGCACCTTTATGATAGACATCTTGAATCTATAAAAGAACAAATGAAATCTCCAATTCTCTCTGCCCCAACTTTCAAAATCAATAATTTCACATCTATTTTTGACTTTAAACCAGATGATCTTGAAATTATTAATTATAAGCATGGAGAAAAATATTCATATGAAATAGCTATCTAAATTTCCAAATTAGGTGTTAGCATTAAAAGTGCTAACACTTTTTTATATTTTTCTATAATATTTCATATTAGTGCTCTCAAAAATATATTCTTGTTCACTAGCAGCTTTTTTTTTAAATAAAAAAGACAAATAAATATTCTCACTTTATAATTAAGAAGTTAATCAAAATTAAAAAGCTACAATTTATTTGTCTCAAATTTACTATAGTAATTTTATACACTGTCTTTGATAATGTTCCTATTTTTTTATAAAATCAAATCTAGCTACACACTCAATATGGCTAGTTTGAGGAAACATATCAATAGGTTGTAAACTTTGTAGTTTATAACCTATACTTTCCAATATTTCTGTATCTCTAGCTAATGTAGATGGATTACAAGATATATAGACAATCTCTTTTACTCCTAAATTTGCAATACCTTTTAATGCAAGTTCTTCTACCCCTTTTCTAGGTGGATCTAAGACAATTCCATCAATTTTAATTTTTTTATTAATAAGCTCCATTATTTTTTTCTCAACTGTCCCATTAATAAATTCAATGTTTTCAATATTATTTTCTTTAGCAGTAATTTTCCCATCTTCTGTAGCTGATTTTGATATTTCAATACAATATACTTTTTTTGCTTTTTTAGAAAGTATCATTCCTATTGTTCCTGTCCCAGAATAAGCATCAACCATTACTTTTTTTTCCAAATCCTTACATAAATCAAAAGCAACACTATATAATTTTTCAGTTTGCTCTAAATTTATTTGAAAAAAAGAAGTTGGTGAAATATTGAACTGAATTCCAAAAAGAGTTTCCTTAAGAGTTTTATCTCCCCAAAAATGAAAATTTTCTTGTCCTAAAGCAAAATTAGTTTTTTCTTTATTAAGAGAAATATATATAGATTTTATTTCTGGAATATCATCTCTTAATTTTGTTAATACTTCTTGAATCTCTTGATTTTGTGGTGTTGAATTTACAATCAATACAACCATAGCTTCAGAATTAGAATTTGTCCTAACCATAATATGACGTAAAATTCCTTTATGCATAACTTCATCATAAACACTTATTTTTTTATTTTGCCCTTCTTCATTTAATATTTCTTTCAATCGTACTATTATTCTATTACCTAATTTTGAATTTAAAAAATTTTCTTCAACTTCAAAAATTTCATGTGTTTTTTTTCTAAAAAAACCTGTAATTATTTTACCATTTAAACTTGCAAATGGTTCTATTACTTTATTTCTATAGTTATACTCATTATCACTTGATATTATTTTCAATGAATTTAAATCTGTTATTTTTCCTATTTTACTCATAACATCATCAACCATCATTTGTTTATATTTAAGTTGGGCTCCATATTTCAAATGTGCAAAATCACACCCATGAAAGTCTTCAAACGTCAGTTTTTCTAACTCCACTCTCTCTTCCCCACGAGTTATTATATCAACAATCAATGCTCTTCCATATGTTTTTTTCAATGATATTATCTCAGCATTTACTATATCTCCTGGTACACTCATAGGAACAAATATAGCAAAACCATTGTAATAACCTAAACCCTCGCCACCATAAACTATTTTTTCAATATCTATCTTTACTATATTACCTTTTTTCAAGTCCACAAGTAACTCCTTTTTTTAGAGATCTCTTACTAAAAATTTTATTTTCTTTTATTTTATTTTTTCTCTTTCAGTTGAAAAGTATTCAATATATCTTGTTGGTTTCAATCCCTGTTTTTCTAGCTCTTTTTTTATTTTTTCTAAATCAATAGCTTTGTCATATTCCATCATTTTATTATTATTTTTTTTATTAATTTTTTCTAAATTCTTTTCTTTCTTAGAAAGTTCTTTTTCTTTTTGTGAAACTTGATTTAACAAGTAATTATTATAAAACCAGATAACCAATATGCTAATTACCACTACAATTTTTTTCATATTCTACACCTTTTCTACTACACGTAATTTTGAAGATCGTGATCTATTATTTATTTCTAACTCCTCTTTTGAAGGGGTTATAGGTTTTTTTGTTATAAGTCGTATTGTTGGTTTATGATTACAAATACAAATAGGAAGTCTTGGAGGACATATACAACCAGTAGAAAAATTTTTAAACATAGTTTTAACAATTCTATCTTCTAAAGAGTGGAAAGTTATTACACTTAATCTTCCTCCAACTTTCAAGAGATCGATAGATTTATTAATTGCATTTTCTAAAACTTCCAGTTCTTTATTAACTTCTATTCGTAATGCTTGAAATGTTTTTTTAGCAGGATGTTTTTCACTTCTACCTGGATAAGCCCTTTTAATAATTGTAACTAAGTCACCTGTTGTTTCAATAGGTTTTTCACTTCTAGTCTGACAAATAATACGAGATATTTTTCTAGCAAAACGTTCTTCACCATACTCAAAAAGTATTTTAGAGATACTACCTTCATCATAAGTATTTACTATTTCATAGGCTGAAATTCCTGAGTTATTATTCATTCTCATATCTAATCTCGCTTCATATCTATAAGAAAAACCTCGTTCAGGGTCATCCAATTGATTTGAAGAAACGCCTATATCCATTAATATTCCATCAACTTTATCGTATCCTGCCATATAGATTACTTTTTCTAAATTTTCAAAATTACTTTTAAATACTTTCCAATTTTTATATCCTTCAAGACGCTTTTTAGCATATTCTATTGCTGCATCATCTTGATCTATGGAGATTAAAACTCCCTTTTCAGAAAGTTTTTTTAATATCCCTTCTGAATGTCCGCCTCCACCTAAAGTACAATCAACATAGACTCCATCTGGATTCAATACTAAAGTTTCTAAAGTTTCAGAATATAAAACTGGTATATGATAATCTTCAAATTTATTTTCCATTTTACATGTATGATATTTTTGTATCATACCCTCCTCGCCGAATAAAAGTTATTAAACTTTTATCAATTTTTTCTTATTTAAGTCTCACTTTTTAACCTAAAGATAGAGAAGCTATAGCTTCTCTATCTTTAGGTATTTTAATTACATAAAAAAATTTCTAACAACAAAATATATTGCTGATTTACTCATTCTAAGTATAAAATAGACAACTAGTGGACTTAAATCAATATACCTACCACCAATTGGAATTACTACTCGAAACAGTCTTAAAACTGGTTCTGTCAAAGCATAGACTAAATCAGTAAATTCATTTTTACTATTTGGAGCTATCCAAGATAACAATATATTTATAAATAAAATAATCATATAAAGATCTATAATTTTATCAAAAAAAAGTAAAAAATAACCTCCTATCATCTCATGCCTCCTTATTCATTTATTAAATTTATTTAATTATGATTCAAAAAATAATGTTTTGCAGCAACACTATATTGCCATCCTGACCAAACTGTTAAGACCACTGGAATTAACATAAGATATGTATTCCAATCATTTTTTCCAAAAGTTAACATTATTATTATTACAATCATTTGAGCTGTTGTTTTATATTTCCCTAATTTCCCTGCTGGAATTATCTCTCCATTGGCTGCTGCCAGTGTTCTAATTCCACTAATTAAGAACTCACGAGCAATTACAACTATGGACATCCAAGAGGGTAACCAACCATTTCCAACAAAAATTACCATAGCAGATATAACTAAAATTTTATCTGCTAAAGGGTCCATCAATTTCCCAAAATCTGTTATTAAATTATGCTTTCTAGCCAAATATCCATCCAACCAATCAGTCAATGCTGCAATGACAAATATTCCCAGTGAAATATATCTAAATATAGCATTATTTACACTACTTTCTAAAAAATATACAAATGGAACTGCTAATAAAATTCTAGATGTTGTTATTTTATTTGGTAAATTCATTTCCCCTCCTAAATAATTTTATTTTATTATTGGACCTAAAAAATCATAATCAAAATTTTGTTCCACAAGGACTTTAACAATATCTCCAGGCTGTGCTGTACCATCATTTGTAAGTACTTTTCCATCAATTTCCAAAGCTTGTCCTTGAGTTCTTCCTTCTAGCATATAGTCACTTTCATCAGAAATAGAATCAATCATCACTTCTAATTCAGTACCAATAAGAGAACGATTTCTCATTTCAACAAGATTAGATTGTAAATTAGTAAGCTCCACCCATCTCTTCTCTTTTATCTCTTCAGAAACTTGATTGGGTAGACTATAAGCTACAGTATCTTCCTCTTGAGAATATTTAAATATTCCAACATAATTAAAGTTGAACTCTTTAATAAACTCTTTTAATTCCTCAAATTCTTCCTCAGTCTCTCCTGGAAAGCCAACTATTACAGTTGTTCTAATTGTTGAATCAGGGATTTCTTTTCTAATTTTTTTCAAAATTTCTTTTATTTGTTCACCAGAATTTGCTCTTTTCATATTTTTTAAAATATTAGATGAAATATGTTGAATTGGAACATCAAAATAATTACAAATTTTATCTTCATTTTTAATCACTTCAATCATTTCTTCAGTCAAAGAGTTTGGAAACATATAATAGCATCTAATCCATTTTATTCCTTCCACTTTCACTAATTCTCTCAGCAAATCAGGTAAGGCTTTTTTCAAATATAAATCTAATCCATATTCAGTAATTTCCTGAGCTAATAGATTTATTTCTTTAACCCCTGCTTTTGCCAGTAAGGTGGCTTCTTCTACAATGTCTTCTATTTTTCTACTTCGCAACTCTCCACGAAGTTGAGGAATTATACAATATGTACACCGTCTATTACACCCTTCTGCTATTTTCAAATAAGCTGTATGTGGATTAGTTGTTAATATTCTTGGAGTTTTTGAGTTTCCTAAGAAATCTAATTTTTCAACTTTTGTTACTTTTTTCTCTTGAAAAACTTCATCTACAAGTTCTAAAATTTTATCAATTTCTCCTGTTCCTATAACTCCATCTACTTCTGGCATTTCTTTTATAATTTCATCTGAATATCTTTGAGCAAGGCATCCTGCAACTATTAATTTTTTCAAATTACCTGATTTTTTATATTCAGAAATTTCTAATATATTTTGAATGGACTCTTCTTTAGCATCACCAATAAATCCACAAGTATTGATTATAATCACTTCTGCTTCTTCTAATAAATTTGTGATTTCAAATTTATTACTATTTACTAGCATTCCTATAAGATACTCACTATCTACAAGATTTTTACTACATCCTAAACTTACAATTGAAAGTTTCATTTTCACCTCATTTAAAAATACCTTTTTTAAATACCTTTTTTAGTTAAACTAATTTTTCCGTTTTCAATTCCTTTAACTTTAACTTTAAATATTTCTCCAACTTTAAGAACATCTTCAACATTAGCAACTCTTTCAGTTGAAATTTCAGAAATATGAAGTAATCCCTCTTTTCCTGGTAATATCTCCATAAATGCTCCAAACTTTTGAATTCCTACTACTTTTCCATCAAAAATTTCTCCTATCTCTACATCTTTTACAAAATTATTAATAAGAGTTATTGTCATATCTAATATTTCAGTATTTATAGCAAATACACTTACTTTTCCTGTATCATCTATATCAACAGTTGCTCCTGTTGTCTCAATAATTCCCTTGATATTTTTTCCACCTGGTCCTATTAGAGCAGATATTTTATCTTTTGGTATTGTCATTTGATAAATTTTTGGTGCATTATCTTTTAATCCATTTGGTGTTGGGATTGTATTATTCATAACAACCAAAATTTCTTTTCTTGCCTTTAATGCTTGATCCAAAGCTTCTTTCAAAATCCCTTCGTTTATTCCAGATATTTTCATATCCATTTGAATAGCAGTAATTCCTTTTGAAGTTCCAGCAACTTTAAAGTCCATATCTCCAATATGATCTTCAAGCCCCATTATATCTGTTAATACAACATAATCTTCTCCCTCTTTAATAAGACCCATTGCTATTCCTGCCACATGCTCACGAATAGGCACTCCTGCATGCATAAGTGCTAATGAACCTCCACAAACAGAGGCTTGAGAAGACGAACCATTTGATTCAGTTATTTCAGATACTACTCTAATTGTATATGGGAATGCTTCTTCTGAAGGTAATACATAACTTAAAGCTCTCTCTGCCAAAGCTCCATGTCCTAATTCTCTTCTTCCTGGTGCACCCATTCTTCCAGTTTCTCCAACTGAATATGGTGGGAAATTATAGTGAAGATAGAACTTCTTATAATGCTCACTTTCTAAAGAATCAATTAATTGCTCATCATGTTTAGTTCCTAATGTCGCTATTACAACAGCTTGAGTTTCTCCTCTTGTAAACATAGCTGAACCATGTGGGATAGGTAGAGTCCCAACTTCTGCAAATAATTCTCTTATTTCTTCTGTTTTTCTTCCATCTACTCTATGTTTATTGAAAACAATAGCTTCTCTTACTAATTGTTTCATAAGATCATGATAATAATTAGCAAACTCTTTCTTTATATCTTCTGGAATTACTTCTTCCTCTCCAGCAAATTTAGCATTTTTAAACTCTTCTAATAATATTTCTTCTAAAGAATCTACTGCATCTTCTCTAGCATGTTTTCCTGTTGTTAATACTGCTTCTTTTAATCTTGCAGTTCCATTAGTATCAATGAATTCTTTTACAATTTCCATAGGAATAGGAGAAACAAATTCCATTTTTTCTTTTCCTACTAATTTTTGAAACTCTTTTTGGAAAGCACATAGTTTTTTTATATTTTCATGTGCAAACATCATTCCTTTTAATATTATTTCTTCAGAAAGTTCTGAAGCACCTGCTTCAACCATATTAATAGCTGTTTCTGTTCCTGCAACTACTAAATCTAGTTCACTCTCTTCTAACTCTTCTGGTGTTGGGTTAAGTATATACTCACCATTTTTATATCCTACAACAACTCCTGCCACTGGTCCCATAAATGGAAGATCAGAAATCATTAATGCCAATGATGACATTGTAATTCCTATACTATTAATCGTATTCTTCCCATCATATGATAGTGCAGTGTTAACTATTTGAACATCATAATTAAATCCTTCTGGGAACATTGGACGTATTGGTCTATCTATAAGTCTTGAACTCAAAATAGCATTTGTTGAAGGTCTACTTTCTCTCTTCATAAATCCACCTGGAAATTTTCCAGCTGCATAAAACTTTTCAACATACTCTATTGTTAATGGAAAAAAATTCAATCCAAGTTTTGGTGCTTTACTACGATTAACCGTAGTTAAAAAAACTGATTCACCATATTCAGCCATTATAGAACCATTTGATTGTCTTGCGATTTTTCCGTTACTTACTGTTAGTGTTCTACCACCAAGTTCTATTGATAATTTTACTTCTTTAAACATTTTTACCTCCATATTTTCTATTTTAGTATTTCTTAGAAAATAATAAGGGAGAAATAAAATATTAAGAATTATTATTTTTCTTCCCTCTTACTACTTTTCTAAAAGTCCTATTTGGTTTATTATACCACTAAACAATAAAAAAATCAAAACAATCTCTAACTTATATATTGACTAATATAATGAATTCCTGTATCCTTAAATATACTATTTATATATTAATAAAATTAATATACTTTACCAATCTTTAACACTTTAATTTTTAGAGAAGGAGAATATATGTATTTTAAATATGGGATTGAAGAAATAGAACACCTTAAAAACAATGATAAACTACTTGGAGAGGCAATTGATAAAATTGGACCTATCCAAAGACCACTTAATAAAGACCTTTTCTCTTCCCTTATTCATCTTATTATTGGACAACAAATTTCAACAATAGCACAAAAAACAATTTGGGAAAGGCTCCTTGTCAGAGTTGGAGAAGTCAATGTCAAAAACATCTGTTCCCTGAATAGAGAAGAGCTTCAAAAGTTGGGAATGACATTTAGAAAATCAGACTATATCAAAAGCTTTGCTGATAAGGTTTTTTCTAATGAATTTGATATTAATACTCTTAATGCCATGACAGATGAAGAGGTAATTAAAAAACTTTCTACACTGAAAGGTATTGGTCCGTGGACTGCCGAAATGCTGCTAATATTTTGCATGCAACGGCCAAATGTAATAAGCTTTGGAGATCTTGCAATCCTTCGTGGAATGCGTATGCTTTATCAATATCAAGAGATTGATAAAGTAGAATTTAAAAAACTCTCAAAAGTATATTCACCCTATTCTACTGTAGCAAGCCTTTATTTATGGGCTATTGCTGGTGGTGCTATTCCTGAATTATCTGACCCTGCACCTAAAAAAACAAAAAAAATATAACATTTATATTCTATAAAAAGGAGACCCCATGTATAAATATGCTTTTTACAATTTTGAACTTGGTATTTTAAAAATCACATACACCGACACTGCTGTTACTGCTCTAAAAAGAATGGATAATATTGATGAGAAAAATGAACATTCTTCTCTTTCTGATATAGTTTTTTTACAAATCCAAGAATATTTTTCTGGAAAAAGAACAACCTTTAATTTTCCTTATGAACTTCACGGTACAGAGTTTCAAAAAAAAATATGGAGTGCCCTTTGTGAAATTCCATATGGGGAAACTTGTACATATAAGAGTATCGCCATATCTATTGGGAACCCAAAAGCAAGTAGAGCTGTTGGCATGGCAAACAGTAAAAATCCTATTGGCATTGTTGTTCCTTGCCACAGAGTAATTGGAGCCAGTGGAAAGCTTGTTGGATATGCTGGAGGACTTGATATGAAAAAAACTTTAATCGACCTTGAGAATAAGTATAAAAAATAAATTTAATTTAAAAAAATAATAAATATAAAATGGAGTGAATAAAAATATGAAAAAATTACTTGTTATTACATCAATTTTAGGATTCCTTAACTTTTCAAACCTTATGGCTTTAGAATTAAAACAAAACAATACTCAAATTGAAAGAATTTTTAAAGAAAATAATATCAATGGAACTTTTATACTTTATGATATAGAAAAAGACAAAGTTATCGGATACAATCCAGAGCGTAGTAAACTTCAATTTCCACCTGCCTCAACGTTTAAAATTTTTAATAGTTTGATAGCCTTATCCAGTGGTACTGTGAAAAATGTTGATGAATATTTCTATAAATATGATGGTTCTAAAATGTATTTAAAAACTTGGGAAAATGATATGAATTTAAGAAAGGCAATAAAAGTTTCTCAGGTTCCTGCTTATCAGAAACTTGCAACTTTAATTGGGTATAAGAATATGAAGCAAAATATTACTAATCTTAAATTTGGAAATAGTGATATTGGTACAGAAGAAAATTTAACCACATTTTGGTTGGAAGGTCCTTTAAAAATATCCGCTATTGAACAAGCTAATATTTTAGGGAAATTAGCTACTAATACACTTCCTTATTCAAAAAAAGACCAAGAAAAAGTCTTAGAAATTATTAAATTAGAAAGTGGTAAAAATTGGACTCTTTATGGTAAAACTGGTTGGGGAACAAAAAATGTTAAAACTCCAATAGGATGGTTTATTGGTATACTTAGAGAAAATGAAAAATTCTATAGCTTTGCCATAAATATGGACACAAAAGATGCAAAATCTCTTCCACTACGTGAAGATATTGCAAAAAAATCTTTAAAAGCTCTAGGATTATTAAAAAATTAAATATAAATAACTATAATTAAACTTTTACTTTAAAAGGAGTTTAACATGACTATACTTCAAGAATTAGCAACCCTTTCAGAAGAAAACTATAAAGTTTTCAACTTGAGAATAATTCCAACTAACCATAACGTGTTAGGAGTTAGAATACCATTATTAAAACAAATAGCCAAACGAATCACTAAAGAATCTCCATATGAATTTCTAACTTTAGATAAAAAAAATAATTATGAAATGATTCTATTAGAAGGACTAGTTATTTCATCACTTAAAGTTCCTTTTTCTAATCTTGTACCATATATTGAAACTTATATGACTAAAATTGATAATTGGGCTCAAGTTGATTCCTTTGTTATGAATTTTAAGGGAATAAAAAAAGAAAAAGAACATGTTTACAACATCTTAATACATTGGTTAAATTCTAAAGAAGAATTCACAGTTAGAACAGCTCTTATTATACTTCTTAGTTACTACGTAGAAAAGGAATACCTTGAAAATATATTTGATATTTCTAACAAAATAAAACATAAAGGTTATTATGTTTTCATGGGAAATAGTTGGCTTATTTCAGTATGTATGGCTAAGTTTCCAGAAGAAACTATTCAATTTCTTAAAGTTAATACATTAGATGAAATTACTCACAACAAGTCTATTCAAAAATCATGTGAAAGCAACCGAGTAAGCAAGGAACATAAAGAAATTTTGAGAACTCTAAAAAGAAAGAGTAAATAAAATGAGGACGTACCTAATTGTACGTCCTCATTTTTTATTTTCTCTTATATGTTTCTGCTATCCCTAAATTTTCTTTCAACATATTTGTAGGACCTTCAAACGTTAAAAGATGAATGTTTCTATTGACTTTAAAAACATATGAGACAATTATATTTTTAAAGTTATTATATCATATAACGAAAAAATTAAAATAAGTATTGACAATTTTTATTTAATGAGATACAATCCTATTAAGAACTTTGTACTATTAGTTGTTTTTATAAAATTAATAGCTACTATTTAAAGAACTATGGTTCTAAATACTAAAGACAAGTTGAAGTATATTGACAAAAAAACTCTACTAGTATATAATCCTAATTAGGACAACATTTATAACAGGAGATTTTTATGACAATTAAAAGAAACACCATTCAACGAACACTAGTTTTAGATACTGTAAAAAAGTTAAAAAACCATGCTACTGCAGATGAAATATATGATGAAATAGTGAGAACACATTCAAGTGTTAGCAGAGGGACTGTCTATCGAAACCTAAATCAACTTGTGGAAAGTGGAGATATTGGAAAGATTGAAGTTCCAAATGCAGCTGACTGTTTTGACCATATAGCTTCTAAACATTATCACACAAAATGTTCTATTTGCGGTAAGGTTTTGGATGTTGAGATGGAATATATTAAAGATTTAGAAAAATCCATCAAAAATTCCAGTAACTTTGAGTTCAGCGGTCATGATATCATGTTTAGAGGTATTTGCTCTAAGTGTAAGATATCAAATTAAGATTTAGACGGGAGCTTAAAACCCGTAATTATATTCTAAGGAGGAAACTATTATGAGAAGTATTACAAAATTAGATTTACAATATGCACACAGATTTTATGGATTTAAAGGTGAGGCACAATATTTACATGGACATACTGGAATTTTAACTATCGAAGTTGAAGATTCTGTTAATGAGGGTGTTAATATGGTATTCCCTTGTGGCGAAATCCAAAAAACAGCTTGGGAAGTTTTAAAGAACTTTGATCATTCGTTAATTTTAAGAGAAGATGATCCATTACTTCCTGCTATACTTAAAGTTTATGAAGAAACAGGTCTTAAAGATGGTACACCTCAAAACCAAATGAAAGGTGAAGCTTTTAAAACAGAACTTGCAACAGCATATCCAGATTCTCGTTTAGTTGTTACAAAAGAAACTATGACAGTTGAAGGAATGATTAAAATTGTTTATAGCCTACTAAAAGACAAGTTAAATATAGTTAAACTTACTTTTACAAGTGGTGTAAATGTAGCCTCTGCAGAGTTTGAAACAAAAAATAATATTGATCGTTGCCCTCTTTGTGGAATAGCAATGAATGAAAATGGTGTTTGCCCTAAATGTGGATATAAGCATTAATATCTTTATATAAATCAACTAAAAAAAGTACTCAATACATTATGTATTGGGTACTTTTTTTATATTAAAACTTATAGACTGAAGTAAATATTTTATACTCTTTAAGCCTCGTAAAAAACAATATTAAGACTCACAACAAAAATAAATTTACTCCTTTTATGTTATGTAATAAATATAGTATAGTCTTTAAAGAGGTTAATTTTTAGAGCTTATAAGTCCGACGCCGTCCCCTTGTGTCCCTTATTATACTTAAAATAATATTTTTAATGTGGCTTAGAGGATGGAAATATTAATACAAAGCTCATTTTTTAATATTAATACAAGCTTCAACAAAACTAATCCCTAAAAAAGTAATAGAAAATGCTTCTCCTTCTATCCCCTCATGAGTCGTAGAGTTTTTTAGACAACCTACACGATATAAATTATCTAAACTTATTTCATCTTCAGGACTATAATTCATCTTTTTTTTTGAGATACTATATAAAGCTCCACTTTCTTTTTTTTGTTCAGTGTCATATTCATAAATATTTTTTAAGATTTTAGCATCTATTGAAGTTAGAGATTTAAGAATTTCTATATAAGCGCTTCTTTTTTCCACATTATATCCTTCAATTGTAAAGCTTGTTAAAAGATTAATCCAAAGATCTTGTAGATTATCTTCATCTTCTAAAGTAGCACTTTCAATAAGAGGTATTAAAAATTTGGGTGGAAGAATTTTTATTGTCTGACCGAAAGATACTTTATTATACCTCTCTATTAATCTAGCTCTTCTCTCCCATCTAGAAAATTTTAAATTATCCTCTATTTTTCCTTCTAGTCCATCTCCAGTTATTCCAGAAATCTTTCCTATAAATTTCGTAAAATCTTTTATTATATTAAGTAATGTATCAGTTGTTTTTGCTACTTCTTGAATTGCTTTTGACGATTCAGGTTCAGTCAACATTTTTTTCTCCTTTTTACTACTTTCTGGTAGAAGTAATAAATTTATTTTTATAACTAATATAAAATTTCCTAATAAAATAACTATTTTAATGAAAACATCAAAATTATTTTATATTCAGAGAATATTCGTTTACTCTTTTTATTTCTCAATGCAACTTGAAAAGAACAGAAAACACACTAAATTAAAGTTATGATTTATATAATTAAATTATTTTATTTCTAAGTATTCTTTCACTTTATTAAATTTATTATCTACACTTTCTTTTATTTCGTCTTGTTTTTGATAATCATTGAACACTTCAAATTGTAAAGAAGAAATATCATAGATATTATCACTTTTTAGTTCATTAATAAAATTATTTAACTCAAGTTCTACTTCTTTTTTGCTCTTTCCATTTGGTAAATTAGGTTTCAATGATTTTATAATCATATATTCCTTTTTAATATTTTGTAATAATTGGTTTGCCTCATTTGCAGTTATATTTTTTAAATATAATTCAACTTTTTCTAATTCAGATTTTAAAGTAATAATTACTCCTCCTTAATAAACCTTATTGTTAGTGTGTTCTCTTATATTATACTAGACTTTCTCTTAAAAAACAATTCTTTTAACCTCTTTATTTTCTTATAACTCTTTAGAGGAATAATAGTAGTTTTTTTAGAATCACTTTAAATTGTTATTCAAATTTATTTTTTTAAATTCTAGATAGTTCTCTATATTATTATCTTCTTCAGA
>SAMEA5043675__coassemble_144_pt1 | contig 26407 bp, 9 predicted proteins | sample SAMEA5043675__metabat2_low_PE_002 | metagenome-assembled genome bin SAMEA5043675 (sample SAMEA5043675) | Gadus morhua
AAGTAGTGAGTTCAACAGCTATTAGAAATCACATTTTAAATGGAGATTTAACAACAGTTAATCACTTGTTAGATTCACCACTTATACTCATAGGTGAAGTTATTCATGGTAGAAAAATAGGAAGAGTAATGGGGTTTCCTACTGCAAATTTAGAACGAGTTAATAAAGCATATTTACCTTATGGTATTTATGGGGGTGCTTGCAAAATACTAGGCTCAGACATTGAATATGATTGTGTTGTAAATATTGGTAAAAATCCAACTTTAAAGCCAAATGAAAAGAGCGTAGAAGTACATATCTTAAACTTTGATAAAGATATATATGGTAAAAAATTAGTTGTTCAACTAATTAAACACTTAAGAAAAGAAATTAAATTTTCTGGAATAGAAGAATTAAAAAAACAAATTTTTTTAGATATAGATAATTGGAAAGAATATTTAGAGACACTTAAAGGGAGTGAGAATGGAATTAATTCTTAATATAGATAATTTTCAAGGACCACTTGACCTTCTTTTATTTATGGTAGAAAAAAAAAAAATAAAGATTGAAGATATAAATATATCTCAATTAATAGAAGAATATTTAGAGGTAATAAGAGCATACAGAGAAGATAACTTCGAATTAAAAGTTGAGTTTGTTTTAGTGGCAAGTGAACTTTTAGAAATTAAAACATTGGAGTTAATAAAATCAGAATTAAAACATGAAAAGGAACAAGAACTGAGAAGAAGAATAGAAGAATATAAAATGATAAAAGAGTTATCAGAAGAAGTGTCAAAGCTTCAAAATGAAAACAATATATCTTATTCTAAAGCAGAAGGATTGAAAATATTAAAGACTCGTTCAAAAGAGATTCTTTTAAAAGATTTAAAGCAAATGGATTTATTTGTTTATTATAAAAACTACTTGGCTACGGCAGAAGTGGAATATATGGAGCTTGATATGGAGAAAGAATATTCTATTGAAATAGAGAGTGAAAAACTTTATATGTATATTTTGGAAAAAGAGAGAAGCTTAAAAGAAATTTTTGAACGTTCTAAAACAAAATTACATTTGATTTATCTGTTTTTATCTATATTAGAATTATATAAAGAAGGACTAATTTTAATATCTGGAGATATTTTGAGTAAAGTAAAAAAAAATTAAAGCTTTTGATGTATTGAGAGGTTTAATTGATTAGGTAGGTAGTATAACAGGGACAGGAAGTCAAAGGATAAAAAATGTTTAAAAATGGATTTTTAATGATGATTATAATTTTAATAAGTAGGGTTTTAGGACTCTTTCGTTCAGTTGTCTTAGCTTATTATTTTGGAGCAGGAGCCATAACAGATGCTTACTATAGTGCTTTTAAAATAAGTAATTTTTTTAGACAATTGTTGGGAGAAGGAGCATTAGGAAATTCTTTTATTCCTCTCTATAATGATAAATTAGTTGAGGATGGGGAAGAAGAATCGAAAAAATTTATTTTTTCAGTTTTAAATTTAGTATTCCTATTCTCAACAACAGTAACAATTTTAACTATTGTATTTTCAGATACAATTATTCAATTTACTGTTAGAGGGTTTAATGAAGAAACAAAAGCACTTGCCTCAACTCTTTTAAAAATAATGTCCTCATATTTTATTTTTATTAGTATGTCAGGAATGATATGTGCTATTTTAAATAATTTTAAAAAATTCTTAATTCCAGCTAGTACAGGAATATTTTTTAATATAGTACTGATATGTTCAGCTTCAATAGCAGGAAAAGAAAATGGAATTAAAATATTAGGATATGGAGTTGTTGTTGCAGGTTTAGTACAGCTCTTAATCGTACTACCATCTTTTTTTAATATAGTTAAATCATACAGTTTTAAAATAAATTTTAAAGATAAATACTTGCTTAAAATTTTTATTATGTTAGGACCAATGCTTATAGGTATTTTTGCAAAACAAGTGAATACTATTATTGATCAATATTTTGCCTCATATCTTAATATTGGAGGAGTATCTGCCCTTGAAAATGCTACAAGAATCTATAATCTTCCAATAGGTGTATTTGGAATAACAATTTCAACTTTAATTTTTCCAGTTTTAGCAAAAGCAATTTCAAATAATGAAATGCAGGTAGTTGAAAAAAATATGGTGAAAGGACTCAATATATTATTATTTTTTATTATCCCTTCAATTTTTGTATTAACAGTATACTCTAAAGATATAATAAGATTGATATTGTCTTATGGAAGTTTTAATGAAAAAAATGTTTTGATAACAGCAGATGCACTTTGTTATTACTCTCTAGGTTTATATTTTTATACTGCAATTCATATTATGACAAAGGGATTTTATGGGATGAAAAATACAAAAGACCCTGTAAAATTTTCTATAGTTTCAATAGTAATAAATATATTATTAAATTGGTTATTAATAGATAAAATGCAATATAAAGGTCTTGCTTTAAGTACTGCAATAGCATCAGGTGTAAATTTTCTTTGTTTGATGTATGTATTTAATAAAAAATATATAGTTTTTAACTATAAGAAAATATTTCTATTTTTTTCTATGACTTTAATAACTGCAACAATAAGTCTTGTCTGCAGCTATAGTATAGAAAATACTTTGTTGAAATTATTAATTTTTGCAATAGTATATCTATTAATGTGGATAATTCCTTTTTATAAAAAAAGAATGGAAATATTTTAAGAAAACAAACAAATAATTTAATTTAAATTGAATTATATGGTATTATAATAGTGAGTAAGAGTTATTCTTATAATTAAAAATAATAAGTTATAAAATAAAGGTTTATAGCTTTAGAAATAAAAATGATAATAAAATGGGGGGATAGAGGGAAATGTTTGGAAAATGGTTTTCTAAAAAGAAAGATAAGGAAAATGAAAATGAAGAAGAAAATAAAAAAATAATTTTAGAGTTAAAAACTCAGTTAAAAGAAGCAAATTTAAAATTAAATACTTTTCATAGAGAGATTTTGGAAGTAAAAACTAAAAAAATTAATCCTGTATCAATAAAATCCGAAGAAAAACATCAACTGTTTAATCAAAAACAAATTGAATTATTTGAAAAGAATTTAAGAGAGATAAAAAGAGAAAATGAAGTTTGGAAAGAAATGCTAGAAAAAGCAAAGATGGAAAAAATAGATTCGTTATTGACTCCAAAAGGACATAAATATAGATTACCACTTGAAAAATTATATAGTGGTCTTAAATATAAAGAAATATTAGAATTTTTAGAAGGATTTGGAATAAAATTTATAGATCAATTAAAAGAAGAAATGTTTAAAAGTGATGATACTATAAAGCTAATTTCAGAAGCTCATAAAATATATGTAGACTTACAAGAAGGTAAAATTTCTTTTGATATTAAAGTTTATTTATTAAAAGGTGAACGTATAAATAAATTATATCCAAAAAGTAGAAAACTTTGTACATACTTAAATGATAATTATTATGAATTTGCAGATGACATTATAAACTTTGATTTTGATACTCTTCTAAGAATCGGGTTTGATGGGAATCAAATTAATGAGTTTACTCAAAAAAAAGATGAATATCTTGAAGAGTTTAAGGTGAAATAAGGAGTGTATGTGAAAAATATATTACTTGGCATTACAGGTGGAATCTCTGCTTACAAGAGTGCCAATATCGTATCTCAATTAAAGAAAAAAGGATATAGTGTTAAAGTTATAATGACTAAAAATGCCACAAAAATAATAGCTCCTCTCACTTTTGAGACACTTTCTAGAAATAAAGTATATGTAGATATGTGGGATGAGAGCAAAGGATATGAGGTGGAACATATTTCTTTAGCTGAATGGGCAGATTTAGTTTTGGTAGCTCCTACAACATATAATGTTATTGGAAAGATAGCAAATGGAATTGCAGACGATATGTTAACAACTGTAATTTCTGCAACTAAAGTTCCTGTTTTTTTTGCATTAGCAATGAATGAAAATATGTATAATAATCCTATTTTATCAGATAATGTGGACAAATTAAAAGGATATGGGTACCGTTTTATTGAAGCTGATGAAGGGTTTCTTGCTTGCAATACAAATGGAAAAGGGCGGTTAAAAAAAGAGGAAGAAATAATAGAAATAATAGAGGAATATTTTATAAAAAAAGATTATCCACAAGTATTACAAGGGAAAACAGTAGTTATTACTGCTGGTCCAACAGAAGAACCTCTTGATCCTGTTCGGTTTATAACAAATTTATCAAGCGGGAAAATGGGATACTCTCTAGCAGAGGCCTGTGCAAAATTAGGAGCTCAAGTTACTCTGATTTCAGGTCCTACAAAATTAGAGCCCCCTATGGGTCTTAAAAATTTTATTTCTGTTAGAACAGCTCTTCAAATGGAGAAGGAAACATTAAAATATTATGAAAATATAGATATAGCAATTGCATGTGCTGCTGTGGGAGATTATAGACCCAAAATATATTCCAAGGAAAAAATAAAAAAATCTGATTCGGATTTTAGTGTTGAACTAATACGAAATCCAGATATTTTATATCAAATGGGGTTATTAAAGAAAAATCAATTTCTTATGGGTTTTGCTGCAGAAACAGAAAATATTTTAGAAAATGCGACATTAAAATTAAATAAGAAAAATTTAGATGTAATAGTAGCGAATGATGCTTCAAATATGGGAAATGGAAACAATACGGTTACTCTTGTAGAGAAAAATGGAAAAATAACTCCATTGAAAAGAGAAAAAAAATCTGAATTGGCATATACAATTTTATTAAAATTATTTTCAAAAGTAACTATGGTATCTTTGATGGGAATATTAATTCTTACAGGTTGTTCGTCTATTATAAGTAATAGTACAGGAAAAGAAAAATATTCTGATTTGGAAAAAAAATATTCTGTTATTTTAAAAAAACCAAGATTAAAAAGTAAAGAAATAGACTCTTTAAAAAATAAGTATATAAAATTAAATTCGAGATTAGAGAGAAATGAAGAAAATAAAAAATTAAAAAAAGAAATTTTAAAAAAAGTTGTTATTTTAGAAGATTTATCAAGTTAAAATCAAGTTAAAATTTTTAGAAAATTAATGATATAGAAAGCATATATAAAAAATTATTTACTTACTAGGAGATTAAATTGGAAGGAATTATTTGTGTAAATAAGCCTAAAGGAGTGACATCCTTTGATATTATCAGAAAGTTAAGAAAAGTTTTAAATGAAAAAAAAATAGGACATACTGGAACATTAGACCCTTTAGCAACAGGAGTAATAATTATATGTTTGGGTAGAGCAACAAAACTTGTTTCAGATATTGAAGCATGTGAAAAAGAATACAAAGCAAAATTTGAGCTTGGTTATAAAACAGACACCTACGATATAGAGGGAAAAACAATTGATAAAATAGAGAATTTTGATATTAGTAGAGAAAGTTTAGAACAAGTCTTGGAGAAATTTAAAGGTAAAATTTTACAAGTTCCACCAATGTATTCTGCAATAAAAATGCAAGGAAAAAAATTATATGAATTAGCTCGTTTAGGAATTACAGTAGAAAGGGTACCTAGACCTGTTGAGATAAAAAAAATAGATGTTTTATCCTTTGATGGTAAAAAAGGTGAAATAGATTGTGTTGTTTCCAAGGGAACTTACATTAGATCTTTAATCTTTGATACAGGAGAAGTTTTAGGAACTTTTGCAACTATGAGTGGATTAATTAGAACAAGAGTAGGGAAAACAACTCTTGAATCATGTTATTCCTTAGAGGAAATAGAAAATATGGCTTCAGAAGAAAATTTTGAATTTTTAAATTCTGTAGAACAATTTTTTAAATATCCAAGAATAGATTTAAAAAGAGAAGAAACAATAACATATTTTGAAAATGGAAATAGCTTTAGCTATGAATTTGAAGATGGAACTTTTTCTGTATATAATAAAAATGAATTTATAGGATTAGGAATAATAAAAGAAAAACGTTTAAAGCCATATAAATTTTTTTAAGAAAATAGTCCAAAATATTCGAATAATAAAAAAAGATATCAAAAAAATGATATCTATGGTATAATTATCAGTAAATAATAATAAAAGGATGTGTATATGAAAATCAAAAATATAGCAATAATTGCTCACGTTGACCATGGTAAAACAACTTTAGTTGACTGTCTTTTAAGACAAGCTGGTGCTTTTGGAGAACATGAGTTAGAAAGTGTTTCTGAAAGAATAATGGATTCAAATGATATAGAAAAAGAAAGAGGTATTACAATTTTTTCTAAAAATGCTTCTGTTCAATATAATGGTGTGAAAATTAATATTGTTGATACTCCAGGCCATGCTGATTTTGGTGGAGAAGTTCAAAGAATAATGAAAATGGTTGACTGTGTTGTTTTACTTGTAGATGCATTTGAAGGAACAATGCCACAGACAAAATATGTTCTGAAAAAAGCTTTAGAGCAGGGGCATAGACCAATAGTAGTTGTTAATAAGATTGATAGACCTGGTGCAAGACCTGAAGAGGTTCTTTATATGGTTTATGACTTATTCTTAGATTTAAATGCTAATGAATTCCAATTAGAGTTCCCGGTAGTATATGCTTCTGGAAAAGGTGGATTTGCTAAATTAGAATTAGAAGATACTAGTGATAATATGATTCCTTTATTTGATACTATATTAAAACATGTTCCAGAACCTGAAGGGGATAGTTCAGAAGAGTTACAGTTCTTAGTATCAAATATAGAGCATGATAACTATGTAGGAAAATTGGCAGTAGGTAGACTTTATAATGGAAAAATCAAGAAAAATCAAGAAATTATATTGATAAAGAGAGATGGAAAGCAAGTTAAAGGTAAAGTTTCTGTACTTTATGGATATCAAGGATTGAAAAGAGTTGAAATTGAAGAAGCATTCTGTGGAGATATCATATCAGTAGCTGGAATAGCAGATGCAGATATAGGAGAAACAATAGCAGATGTATTAAATCCAGTAGCTCTACCATTAATAGATATTGATGAGCCTACTCTTGCAATGACATTTATTGTTAATGATTCACCATTTGCAGGAAAAGATGGAAAAAAGATTACATCAAGAAATATATGGGATAGATTACAAAATGAATTAAAAGGTAATGTAAGTATGAGAGTAGAAGCAACAGATTCTCCAGACTCATTTATAGTTAAAGGAAGAGGGGAACTTCAACTTTCTATATTACTAGAAAATATGAGAAGAGAGGGACATGAAGTTCAAGTTTCAAAACCAAGAGTTCTTTTTAAAACTATTGATGGAGTACTATTTGAGCCTGTGGAACTTGCTGTTGTTGATGTTGATGATAACTTTACAGGTATAGTTATTGAAAAATTGGGTGTTAGAAAGGGAGAAATGACTTCTATGATTCCTGGTACAGATGGATATACTCGTTTAGAGTTTAAAGTACCTTCAAGAGGTCTTATTGGATTTAGAAATGAATTCCTTACTGATACAAAAGGAACTGGAATTTTGAATCACTCTTTCTATGATTTTGAAATTCATAAAGGAGCAATTGCTTCAAAAAATAAAGGAGCTCTAATAGCTTTAGAAGCAGGAAAAACAAATGCTTATGCACTTGGTGGATTACAAGATAGAGGAACATTATTTGTAGATGTGGGAGTAGAAGTATATCCTGGAATGATAGTTGGGGAACATAACAGAGAGAATGATCTTGTTGTTAATGTAACAAAAACAAAAAAACTTACAAATATGAGAGCTTCTGGAACTGATGATACAGTTAAATTAGCAACTCCAAAGAATATGACTTTAGAGCAAGCATTAGACTATATTCAAGATGATGAATTAGTAGAAATTACTCCTAATTTTATCAGAATTAGAAAAAGAATTTTAAATGAAAGTGACAGAAAAAAATCTGAAAAGAAATAAGTCATTGCTACAATAGATAAAAAGCTTAGAGCTAGAAAATATAAAATTTTCTAGCTCTAAGCTTTTTTCTATAAAAAAGAAGAAAAGGGGATTATTCCTGTATTTAAGGCTCTTTGTCATATCAACAAATAAAATATATAATTAGAAGAAGTGGGATTTTGTAGTGGATTAAGCTACAGAATCCCATCTTTCATTCATAATAATGATGTATATTGAAATTTTCTTTTTTATATTATAAATAAATTTCTGATAAATATTAAAAGTCTCGGATTTATAAAAAAGGAATTAAGTTTGCACTATTAAAAATAATATCTTGTAAAAAAACTAAAAATAGAGTATAGTCTTAACAATAAGTGTCGGTGTTGTTTTTTTATATATAAAAAAAGGGGGGAGGAATTTGAAAAAATTTATTAAAGGATTTATTAAAGGATTTATTTTTTTATTTTGTCTAGAAACTTTGATTTATTCACAAGAAATCAGTAAAAAAGAAGGGATGAAAATCATCAAACAAATAAGAAGAGAAATAGAAATTGAAAAAAAAGCTAAAGAAAAAATTGTTAAAGATGAAGAGAAAGCTAAAGTTGTTGCTAAAAAAGAAGAGGAAAAAAAAGGAAAGAAAATACTGAAAAATATAAGAAGAGATATTAATGAATCTCTTGAAGAAAAAGTATTTAGAAGTGAAAATACTCCTGAAGCTAGAATAAATGCAATAGGAGCAGCCTTTAAAATAGGTAAGGACAGAATGACTTTCTTGAATATAGAGGAAGAAGAAATTATGAAATTTGAAGCTAATTTAGGAGTAGAAAGAAATAATAAAAATGTATTACTGGGTCAAAAATTTGATAAAGTTCATGATAAGTTTAAAACCAATAAGAATGATATTGAAATTCTTTTAGTTGAAAATGAGAAGCTTAGAGAATATTTGAGTAGATTATATAATATGGAACAAAAAGTTAAAACAGGAAAATAGGAGAAGATTTATGAGGAAAAATGATATAGAAAAATCTCTAAAAAGATTACTAAAAAGAAAAATTGGTTATTCTTTTTCACTTTTGATAGCCTTTATGATAACGGGAGGAGTATCTTTTGCTACTGGGATAACAGCTGAGGAGATAGAAAAAAACAAAGACGATGTTTTAGCTAAGATTCAGATAGAGAGTGAAGAAATAAAAAGAAAAATAGCAGAAAATGAAAAGAAAATAGATGGGTTTCTAAATGAAAGTATAGGGTTAGTTAAAAAAGGAGGTTACTTTTCAAAGTCTCAATGGGAAAGCTCTTTTGGAACAGGGATATTTGATTATGTAAAAGCTGATAATCAGAAGAAAGAATGGGTATATAGTAATGATAGAAAGCATACAAATAATGACTTTATGAGAGAGGAATATTCACAAAGTACAGGAAATAAGCAAGGAACTGGGTGGATAAGTAGAGATCAAAATTGGCATACTAATACGATAATATATGATAATAAATCACAATTGATAATTGTTCCTGCTTTAAAAATACCTATGATTGAAGAACCGGAAGAACCTAAAATAAACTTAATTATTCCAGATGTTCCGACTATTAGTGAACTTGCAACAGTAACAATAGGAAATATTTCAAAAGTAAATGTAACTATAACTCCATATATACCAGTTGTACCTACTGTACCAGTAATAAATATTCCAAATTTTAATCTAGATGTCAAAGAACAAGAAATAAATCCAACTATTCCAACAATAGTAGAGATACCAACAGTAGATTTTTTTCCAACTATTAATACTAATATTCCAACTATTCCAATAGAAACTACGATAATACCAAAATTTAAAAAGCAAATACCCATACTGCCAGAGGTACCGTCGATAGCGCTACCAAATTGGTCTCCATACACAAGGTCTGAAGTTAGTTGGTTAGGAAGAAACAAAAATTGGCATTGGTTTAGTAGGTTCAATGGAGCTTATAAAAATGGTTATGTTGGTAAGGGTGGAAATATGGGAATTCATAATTTATTTAATGGTTCCAGTGCATATGCAGGAGCACACAATGTTTCAAATACAGCTCTTTTGGAAACAGTGATACCTAAAGGTGGAACATATGTAGCTATTCCAGCAGATATATCATATAGTGGGAAAACGGTAACTTTAACAGATAAATATGGGAACATTATATCTACAGCAGGAGGAAAAGCTCTATCAGGATGGAATACAGTAACTGGAGATCTAAAAAATAGAATAGGAGAAAATTATATAGGATTTATAGATCCATATTCAACTGGTGATGTTAGTATGGATGGTAAAACTTTTACAATAAATAATAATGAAGCATATAATCAAAGTCATTATGGAATATTTAAACCTTTAAGTGGTTTGGGTAATGACTGGGACCCTATTGAGTCATATTTTACTGCTGATAATATTACGGTTCACATAGGTTCGGAAAAAAACCCAGAAGGTTCTATTTTAATAGATGCCTTTTTATATACACAGCCGAAAGGATTAGCTCTAACAAATTCAGAAATAAATATCTATGGAAATACTTTGTTTTTTGGTGGATATACAGCACCAAGATCGCTAAAAATGGATTTAAGTGGAACGAAAATAAATATTTATGGAAATAGTAATACATTTTTCCACTTACAAGACAAACCTTCATCGGGATCCGATAAGGGAGGAAGTATTAATACCAATGGTCAGATAGAGATAAAAATGACTGAAAACTTAGTAAGTAATACATCAAAAAATGCGATATTACTTATTGAAACTTATACTACACCAGGTACGACACCAAATGGAGCTGAGAACACAAAAACCACATCAGGTGCGAAACATGCATATGCTCCGTTTCATACTCCTTTAATGTTTGAAAATACAGGAAATATTGATATGTATGGAGCTGAAAATATAGTTTCAAAACTTAATTTAGCAGTTATAAAAGCAAAACCTAACATTGGTGATAATCCTATTAATAAAATAACATCAAAAATAACTTTTGGAGGAGATCAAAATATTGGTATCTGGTTTGCAGGAGATAGCCAAAATTTCGGTCCTAATTTTAATGCTATTTTTGCAGGGGAGTTAGATTTAGAATTTACATTTGGAGAGAAATTACAGGAAGATGATTCTAAAAATATTCAAAATGATAAAGGTAATATAACAATAAGACCAAATGGAACAATTGGTAATAATACTAAAGTAGAAAATTCTATAGGGCTAATAATTGAAAGTGGTCAAAGAAAAGACTTAAACACAGAATTTTTATATCCTGCAACAGCTCGATTTACGAATCCAATTTCTGGTAGAGATTCTCTAGGTATAGAAGGCATATTCGATAAAAATGGAAATGTAATGACATCTGCACTTATTGATAATGTAAAGCTAGATAAATATAAAGTAACATTTGGAAAACATTCAAAAGATAATATAGCAATTGTAGCTCAAAATGGAAGTGTAATAGATTGGACTTCAAATATAACAGATAATTCTCCAGTTGTTTCTGGAACTGATGAAAATAGTACGGCCCAAGGAACAACTTTAGCTTATGCTGAGGGAGTATTTTGGAACTCACGACAAAGAGGATTAGAACTTCCTTATATCCAAGATGGAATCGATTATGCTTCTTTAAGTCAGCAAGGTGGAAAATATTATATTCAAGAATTTAGAACAACAATAAATATAACAGATAAAGCAGTTATAAATTCAATTAAATCAATGCCTTTTTATGCTAAAGATGGTGGATTAATAAATACGAAAGACATTGAAGCTAAAGGATTTGGAACTACTGTTGCAATTGTATATGCCGACAAAGGAAAAGCTGATATAAAAACAGGAACAGAAAATACATATAATAATAAAGGACAGGCGCTAAGTGGTGGAAAAGTAAATTGGAGTTCAGAGGATGGCTATTATGGACCAATAGTAACTGATAGTGATGGAAATATTTTGACATATAGTAGTGTTTTACCAACAACTGAAATAAATATTGATGGAAATATAGAAGCACTTGTTCAAGGACCACGTAGAGATGAGAATGGACTTATTATTTCAAATGAATTGGTCAATGATAACACTGGTGCTATGGCAAAAGTAAAAGATGGAGAAAATGGAGCTAAAATTGCAGTATCTGGGAACCTTAAAGTTAATGGATTGGGAGCTTTGGTTGATGGAACTGGAGCACTAATAACAATCAAAGGAAGTAACTCAGAAATTAAAACAGGAAAATATGGTGCTTTTGTAGCTACAAATAATGGAAAAATAGAGTTTGGTGGAGGAACTATAGAACATAAAGAAACCTATATTGGTTCACATGATAGTTCAAGTATATTTTATGCTGAAACTGGTGGAAGTATTAGTTTTAATGGAGATACGGTAATAAATACATATGATGGATATCCTTTTGTAGGGAATAAAGACGATTATTCTGTTACTACGACAATAACAGGGGTAGAAACAGGAAAATACTTAAATATGGGTAATGTTACAATAAATCTTATGGAAGATGGAATAATTCTTGGAGTTAAAGAAAATGCAGGAGTTATTCTATGGACAGGTATGAATGAAGATGAGTATCTAACTGAGATAAAAGATGATTATAAATTAAAAGATTTAAATTCTAATGGACATAAATGGTTATCTATAATAGCAGGAAGTACTTTACAAGTCCAAGCCAATTCTAATATTATTTTAGATTCTCAAACTGATGCATTCAATAACTTAATATTACAAAGAAGTAAATTAGTTTTAGATCATGGAGCAACGATTTCTTCAATTACTGGATTGGGAGTAGTAATAGGTAGTGCAAAAGAAGCTAATGTTAGTGAAGGTGGAACAGGAAATTCAGAGGCAGGATTTGATATAAATGGAAAAATAAATATTTCCGGTGGGATAGAATCTAAGCAGGCTATTGCTATTTATACAAGCTATGGACAGATAAAACTTGGTACAACTGGAGAAATATCTGTTGATAATGGAATTGGAGCTTATGGTGTAAATGGAACTGAAATAGAGAATAAAGGAAAAATAACCATTACAGGAAGTGGAATGGCTATAGCAGGAGTGGCACATAAAATTGATGGAAATGGTGCTCCAAGTAACTCAAATGAAGATTATGGAACAGATGTTGGTGAAATAGGAAATTTACTAACAATTAAAAATCAAGGAAATATAGAAATAGGAAGTAATTCTATTGGAATTTATGCAGAAAATAATATGAATCTCCCTAAAGCTAGAGCCACAGTAGATAATAGTGGAAAAATTAAAACAGGAGATAATTCTGTTGGAATAATGCTTAAAGGAACGTTGAATACTACTATATCAGGAGTTGCTGATGGAATAACTGCGACTATTACAGGAATGGGAATAGGAGATATTGAGATTGGAAAGGATTCCATAGGTATTCATGCAGAAAAATCTGATGTAACTCTAAATAGTAATTATGGAATAGAATTAAAAGATGGCTCAGTAGGAATATATGTGAAAGAGTCTATTCTTAATACGATGGGCAATTTAGACATAAAGTATACAGGAAGTGTAACAGGTACAGGAATAGGAATTTTATATGAAAATTCACTTGGAACTACGACTAGTAATATGAATATTGAGGTAAATAATTCTACAAATACAACTGATGTTGTTAGTGCTATATATTATAAAAATGGTACAGGAATATTGAATAATATAGGAAATATCTCATCATCTAATGGAAAATTTTATGGAATAATCAGTGAAAATTCATCTGTAATGAATACAGGAATAATTACTTTAGACCAAGTTAGTGGAGTAGGAATATATGCAAAAGATCCTGCATTTATTATGGGTGGTATCCAAAAAATAGAGACAGATGCGAGTAAACTTCAAATAACTGGTGATAATTCTATTGGTATATCAATGGAAACAACAAGTTCAAATGATAAAAATGGTAATATAAAAACAGATGTTTTAGAAATAACAGGAACAACTCCATTGATAGTAAATGGAAAAAACTCTATTGGTGCAATGGTTGCTAATACTTCAGGAACTGGAGCTAATTCAGAACTTAAAATAAGCAATGGGATAAATCTAATAGCATCAACAAATGATTCTGAAAGAAAAATTGGAGTATTACAAACAGGGGATGTTGGAATAAATATAACTGGTATAATAGATGTAAATTCTAATAATATAGGATTATATGTTGAAAATGCTAATAATGCATATACTATTTCAAATATAAATATTTCAGAAAATGATAGTGGCTCAATAGGATTATATTCTAAAGAAAATGATATAACTAATATAATTGGAGCAATTAATCTTTCAGGAATGTCTCAAAATATAGCTGTACTAGTTAAAAGTGATGGAAGTATAGTTAGAGAGATCTCAGGAATCTCTACAATAAATGTAGAGACAACTAGCATGAATGAAGGAGACAATAATATTGGTATATTAGTAAAAGGAAACAAAATAGAAGCCAAGATAAGTTCACCAAGTACTTGGAATGTTGACTCTAATTCAATGGGAATGTATTTTGATGGAGATTCAACAACAAAATTAACAGGAACTTCTGGAATAGTTTCAAAAATAGAACTTGAGTCACACATTAGTGGAAGAATAGGATTAGGAAGTTATTTTACAGGTGGATCATATGCAGATTCTACTGTAACGTTTGAAATTAAAAGTGATGGAACTGTAAAAGACTTGACTGGAAATATAATAAAACCGGTAGGAGTATATTATGGTGTAGATTCAACAAAAAATGAATCTACAATAAATATTAATTCTACAACATGGGAAACTTCAGTTATCGGATTATATGGGAATAATTTAACTTCTTTTGAGAATAGTGGAAAAATAGAAATAGTAGCAGGAACAGAAAATATAGGAACTTACTTTAAAAAAAGTAATGTTGAAAATAGTGGTGAGATAAAAATATCTGGAATTAAAAATATAGGAATGTTTATTTCAGAAGGAAATTTATCATTAACTGGAAATTTAACTTTAAATGCTACTGAATCAATTGGAGTAATTGCTAAAGGAAATAAAACAATTTTTACAAATAAAAATAATAATATGATAATTTCAGGACAAGATTCAGCTGGTATCTCTGCATTAGAAGGAGCAAAAGTTTCGAGTACAGGAAATATACAGATTTCGAACAAAGCATATGTAGGTATAGCTAAAGATCAAGGAAGTGTTTTTGATTTAATTAGTGGGACAATAAGAGGAACTGGAAATGATTTAACAGCATTAATAGCTAAAGATTCTGGAAAAGTTATTTTATCTGGTGGAGATATTATTTTAAATAATCAATCTGTTGGAATATATAATGAAAATGCAATAGTAGAAATTAGAGCAGGTAAAATTGAATTAGGAGAGGATAGTGTAGGAATTTACGCTAAAAATGGAGATATAGAATTAACAGGATCAACAGCAGAAATTATTATGAAAAACAATAGTATTGCTATAAGAGTTGAAAATGGAATAGTCAGTGGCAATAACGCATTAAATGTAAATTATACTGGAATGTTAAATAAAGGGATAGGACTTTATTATAAAAATTCTAATACTACAACAAATAGTGTGGAAGTTAATCATACAGGAGATAACTTAATAAATATTTATTCTGACTCTACTAATTTAATAAATAATGCAAATCAATCAGTTCAGAAAGATGGAATAGGAATATACTCCAATGCAGGAACATTGGTAAACGAAGCAGAAATAAACTTAATAGGAAATAATACAGCAGGTATCTATTTAGCTGGTGGAGCCACAATTTCTAAAATAGGAAAAATAACTGGAAATTATTCACCAACTTCAGGTGGAGGAAAAGTAGGAATATATGTAAATGGTGGAGATATTGTGGGGAATTCATTATATGATTTTTCTCTATCAGGAGGGATAGGAATTTATTTAGAAAATTCAACTATTAGTTATTCCGGAACTTTGGCACTATCAGGTGATTCAACTCAATTAAATAGAACAATTGGTATTTATATAGCTCCTCCTGTTTCAGGAACTCTGGGGACAAACTTAAGCATTACTGGGAAAAATACTATTGGACTTTATTTAGCAAAAGACTCATTAACATCAAGTGCAGCAAATATTACATATAATGGGAAATTAGATATTATTTCACAAAGTACAACTGATCTTGGAGTTGGGGTCTATTTAGAAAATGGAACTATATTTACTTTAGGAAGTAATGGAAAAATAAATATTGGTGGAACAAATAATGTTGGATTTTATGTTAAAAATGGTGCTATTTTTAATGTATCAGGTGGAACAATTACAAATACAAAAGATGGTATATTTGCCTATTTAGATGGTGGAACTATCAACTTTATCTCTGGTTCAACTTTAGATATCAATTATGCTAATATAATAACAGAAAATTCAGGAAATATAACTAATGATATGATATTAACTGTGGGTACTATAGGATTACAAGGAGTGAAAGGTTCTTCTATTACTAATTCAGTTACTGGAATTTTGACTGGAAATATTACTGAAGGAAAAGCTATGGTAGGAGATGGAATAGGAACTATTATTAATAATAATGGTCAAATAATTCTTACAGGAAATAGTTCAGTTGGAATGTATGTAAGCAATGGAGCTATAGGAAATTCAGTAGGAAGTGTAACAGTTGTCAATAACTCCATAGCATATTATGCAGGTAAAGATTCAACTTTAAATATAAGTGGAATGACAACATTAGGAAATGAATCAGTTCTATTATATGCTGATGGCGGTCAAATAAATTATACTGGGTCTAATAATTTAGTGACTTCAGGAAATAAAAATATAGGAATATTGTTAACGAAGTCAGCAACAACTGTAGGGGGGTACTCAGTCAATTTAAATGGAAAAGACATAATAGTTGGAGTTGAAGGAACAGGAATTTTAATAAAAGATACTGGAACTGTATCTGAGATAAAAAATCTTGGAAAATTAATAGTTGGAACAAAAGGGGTAGGAGTATATTCAGATAATAATAATAATATTAGTTTGGGAAATAATATTGAATTATTAGGAGAAAATGCAGTAGGTATTTTAATGAATAAAAATGGAAGTATAGACTATTCAGGAAATTTAACTTCTACTAATAGTGCAGGAAAGGGATTAGTATCTTTAGGTACAGGAAGTTTGACAAATCAAAAAAATATAAAACTGTTAGGTGAGTCAAGTATAGGTATTTACGGAAAGACTTCTAGTTCAATAACTAATAAAATAACAGGAATAATAGAAGTTGGTAATGGAACAACTACTTCTTCGTCAGTTGGAATTTATGGAGAAAATATAGGTAGTATTTTAAATGATGGAATAATAAAATTTTCTAAGTATGCAGTAGGTATTTATGGAAAAAAAGGAAATATAACTAATACAGGGACGATTATTGGAAGTACAGATAAAGGAACTGGTATCTATGCAGTAGAAAGTTCTGTAAATAATGTAGGAGATATAACAATAGGAGATTCGTCTAATGGAATTTTTGTAAAAAATGGAAGTGCCATAACAAATACTGGAAATATAACAGTTGGAAGTACTAATTCCTCAGGTATATATGGAACTGGAATGACAAGTGTATCCCATAATGGAGGAAGTATAATTACTGGAAATAATTCAGTAGGAATAGCAACAAATTTAGGGAATATAGTTGTATCTTCAGGAGCATTAATTCTATCTGGAAAAGAATCGACACATATTTATACTGTTGGTGGAACTGTTACAAATAATGCAGATATGCAATTAAATGATTATAGTGTGGGAATGTATGCAGTAAGTGGGACATTAAAAAATAATGCTAAAATTAGTTTAGGAAAATCTGATAAAACAACAACTCCTGTCAAAATATCAGTTGGAATGGCTACTGAAACTGGAAGAATGGAAAATTTAGGAATAATAAAAGCTCAATATGATAATGGTGTAGGAATGCTTGTGAATAATGGGGGTATAGGGATAAATATTGGAACTATTGACCTTATAGGAAAAGAAGCTTATGGGATGCAAGGAATGAATGCAGCTACATTAGAGAATAGAGGAACAATAAATGTAGATGGTGTAAATTCCAAAGGAATAGTTGCTATAAACAAAACAATGGTAAAAAATATAGGAACAATAAATGTAAATGGAAGTGGTGCTCAAGGAATATATGTAGAAACAGGCTCAAAAGTAGACAACACTGGTACTATAACCGTGAATGGTTCTGGAAAAACAGGAATTTATATAGGAGATGGAGGAAATATTCTTAATACAGGGACTATAGTTTTAAATGGTGGAGGAACTACTGTAATAGAAGGGAGTGGAAGTATAAAAAATATAGGAGATATTATTATTAATGGACCATCAGCATCTATTGATGGAGTAACTATTGATAATACAGGAACAATAGAAATTCCTGGAATATTAGACTTTGATACAATAAAAATTAGTGGTAATGGTCTTAATGAACATGTAGGAACTATTAATGCTGAAACATTTAAGGAAGGAGAATTTTTAATTTTATCTGACGTGACACAAGGAAGTAATCATGACATGTACGTTGTCCAGTATTTGGGTACTAAAAACGAACCTAATACAGGGGAAATATCAGCTATATCTCAATCTGTTTCATTTATAGCAGATATTCAAAAAGATCCAACTGATGGAAATAAGTTTAATATAGTACTTGTAAAAATCCCTTATGAAAAAATGTTAAAACAAACAGCAGCAGAAAATTTTGGAGAAGGATTGGATGATCTATATACTGGTGCTAATGGAAAAGAATTAGAAATATTTGACTTATTAGATAAAATGTCAAATAAAGACGAGCTTATTTCAACATTTGAAAATGAATTAAGAGGAAATGAATATGCCAATATCCAAGATAGAATGTTGGATATTGAAAATGTATTTGACAATTCTTATAATAAACTGAAACATGAAAAGCTTTATACAAAAGAAAGTTTAAAAATAGGAGCTATAGTTAGAAAAAGTGAATCTGAGTATAAAAATGCAAGTTTAAATGATTATGAAGTTAATACAATAGGAGCTATAGTTTTAAAAGAGTATGACCATTTAACATATGAGCGTAAATCAAATATTCATCTAGGATTAGTTCAAAGTAAATTTGATTTTATAGATAGAGGGTCTTCAGAAGAAGTATATTCATTAAATATAGGAATTGGATATGAAGATTACATAAATGCTGAAAATTCTTTAAAATGGCATTTGAATGGAGATATTCTAATTAACCATCATGAAATGGATAGAAAATTAAATATAAGTGGATCAGAATTTTCTAATGAAGGAAAATATTGGTCTGGAACAGCAATGATAAAAAATAAAATAAGATATGAAGTTTTGCAAAATAATGAAAAAATAGATATAGGATTCTTTGGAACTTTTAATTTAGGATATGGTAAATTTGGAAAATTTGGAGAGGAAGGAGATGGAGTAGAATTAGAACTTCAATCAAATGATATGTATATAGTGAGACCTGGTATTGGTACAGACATAACATTAAACAAATATACTGAAAATGGAAAAGTTAGTTTAAAAGGAAAACTTACTGCAGAATATGAGCTTGGAGAAGTTTATGATGGAGCAAATAAAGCTAAAATAAAAAATAGCTCAGCTCAATATTATAGCTTAGACAAACCTAAAAAGTTGAAAGAAATAATAAATATTGGAGCTGAAGTTAAATATGAAACAAGAGAAGGACACTCTATCAGTTTTGATATAGTAAGAGAATTAGAAAGAAGAGATAGTGTGAAATATGGAATAAATTTAATGTATAAATTTTAATAACTATGAAAAAAAGTAAAATAAAATATTAAAAATGGGTAAAATTTAATTTAAATTAAATTTTACCCATTTTTCTAATTAAAACTTGTTTCTTAAAAACTAAAACTTACACCAGCACTAGTCTTCCAACCTTTATTATGTGCTCCTACTTCATATCCACCATCAGCAAATATAGTGAATCCTCCATTAGATATATATTTAGCTCCTAATAAAACATCTCCATAACTATTGTTTCCTTTATAACCTTTAATAGTTGCATTACCATCAAGAACAGAAAGTTTACCATTTAAATCTTTATATGGTTTTCCAAGTTCTAAGTATCCAGTTGCTCCTATTTCTAAATTTAATTTTCCTTTTTTAGTATAGATATCTTTTCCTAAAGCCACTCCTAATCCAGTTTCTATAGATAAAGAATTGCTTTTGTCAATATCTAAAGCATATTTACCACTTTCAGAAATATTCCCTTGCATTAAGTATGTAAAGTTCAATTCTGCTTTAGGCTTTAAATAAGTATTATTTCCTGAAGTAGAGAAATATTTTTTAGACATACTATTATGTAATCCTAAATAGTAATTTTCACTATTAGATTCCATTTGTTCATGTAGAGAAGTGAAAGCAAGAGTTCTTTCAGTTTCCATAGTTGTCATACCAGCAAAGAACATACTTGTATATTCAACATTAGAAGCACTCTTATATTTCATATAAGTGTTAGCTTGATACTGCATATCTTTTCTTGTACCATTTTTTTCATAATCAATATCAAGTCTACCTACAGTGGCTACAGCCCCTACTTTCATATTTTTAGTTAGTTGTTTTTCCCCACCAAAATATACTCCACTTAAATCTAAATTATATTTTTGTAATGTATCATCACTATCTTCTTCTAATTGACTATAGTTTGCTCCACCAATAAAGATTGCATCACCAGGAGCTAAAACTACATCACTTTCTAAGACATTTTTTCTTATTACTTTGTTTGAAGATTTAATCATATCAAATGTTTGTTTTCCTGTTACAGAATAGAACTCTCCATATGTTTGATCAACTGCATTTCCTAAAGTTTCTGTACTAGTAATAAGTTTTAAGGCTCCGTACAAATCTTCTTTTGCACTGGTAGCTTTTGATGTAGAAGAAGAAGTTGTATTTTGTTCTTTAACATAATTATTTTCTAATATAGCTGCTAATTCTTGATTATCTAAAATTTCTGCAAAGTTTTTTCTTTCCATTTCAACACCATAATAACCATATTTATCTTTGCCTGTTAAATTGGCATCAAACATTGTAGAATTAGAAATAATATTTCCTTCTATTTTATCAGTTTTAAACATCTTATAAGTATCATATTTATCATCAAATCCACTCATTGTAAGGGCTCCACTTGCATAAATATCCCCTTTTATAGATTCCGCTTCAATTGTACCACCTGAACCCATAACTAATTTACCTCCTGATGTCTGTTCTGAAGTATTAAAAACACCATTAGTTGACTGAATTGTTCCACTGTTTTCTATAATCACTCCACCCTTCTCTACAAAAACTGCTTTATTACTTGCATCTCCAAGAACAATCACACTACCTTTTTCAGTTTTAATAGTTGAGTCTGTTCCTGTAGCATACATTCCATATTGATTTTTTCCTAAAAGTTTAATTGTTCCCCTGTTAATGATCTGTCCACCGTTAGTAGCTCCCATTCCATAATTGGGTTTTGATGGAGTTCCATCTTTTGTTACATTGATAGTTGCACCTACTTCATTAACCGCTGTTGACAATGCTCTAGTAGCCGTCATACCATAAAGACCTCCATTTTCAATAGTTCCAAGATTTATTATAGTTCCACCATGATTAGCATACATTCCATGGTCTTTAGTGTTAGAGATTGTTCCATGATTTATTGCCTTCGCTTTACTTAAAAAAGCTTCCATTCCATAACTGCCAGTATTTGAAATTGTTCCATAATTTAATGCATCTGTGTCATTAGCCCTCATTCCATGGTCTTTAGTGTTAGAAATTGTTCCTTTTTTCTCATTGATAATTACTCCACTAATATGAGCAAACATTCCATTAATACCCTTATTCGAAATTATCCCATAGTTGATAGCTTGTGCTCCAAGACCACTAGCTATCATTCCATTTTGATTTTTATTCGAAACTGTTCCGTAATTGTATGCTTTTGACTCATTTCCATTAGTAAACATCCCACTCTCGCCATCATTAGAAATTATACCCTTTTCTCCATTGGTTATTACTCCACCATTCTTAGCATACATTCCATGTTGACCTGTATTTGAAATAGTTCCATTATTGATTGCTACTGAATTAACTCCGTCAGAGTTCATTCCAAAGCTACTTGTATTAATAATTATACCCTTTTCTCCATTGGTTATTACTCCACCATTCTCAGCATCCATTCCAAGTACGCCTGTATTTGAGATAGTTCCATTATTGATTGCTACTGAATTAACTCCATCAGAACTCATTCCACCGTTACCTGTATTTGAGATAGTTCCATTATTAAGTACTCGTGACCCAGCTCCAAGAGAATACATTCCACGATCATTTGTGTTTGAAATTATAGCACCCTTGTCATTAATCGCTAGTGCACCGTTTTGAGCATACATTCCATGGAATCCATTATTTGTAATCTTTCTATTATTGATTACTGTCGATTCAGCTCCAGAAGCATACATTCCCCAATGACCATTATTTGTAATCTCTCCATAATTATATGCTGAGGTATGACTTCCTACAGCACTCATTCCATAATAACCTGTGTTCGTGATTGTACCCTTATTTATAATAGTTCCATGAGTTGCGAGCATTCCAAATCCTGAACCTGTAATCGTTCCATTATTTATTCCTGTACTTACATCTAGAGTAATTCCTTCAGGAGCATTTACTATCATTCCATAATTATTTCCTGATAAAGTTATTATGTGATTGTTGATTATTTCGCCACCTTTTGTCATAAGACCATCTGAACCAGTTGTTAATATATCTGCTCCAGTTGTATAACTTATTCCTTCTATGGCAACTCCGTTTTCCCATATAATTATAGGAGTTGAAGGTTCCAATGGGATTAGTGGTTCAGTTGGTATTGAAGGTAATATGGGAGTTGGAGGTACTGTTGTACCCTCTACTTCTATTTTATTTTTATTTCTACTGTTTTTAGTTGTACCTAAAAAATAATTAAAAAAGAAAAGTCCTGTCTTGTTTGATATAACTTCCTCTTCAACTTTAGTTCCGACTTCTTCTGGAAGAGTGATTGTACTACCATAGCCTACACTACTCATCAATAGCATAATTAAAGTTCCTGATGTAATTGATATTGATTTACAATATTTTCTTCTAATCCAATCTTTTAATGTTTTTTTCATTTAAATCCCCCTATAAAATTATTAATATTATTGATATTTCTCATTATACACCATTAATACAAGCGTGACTTCCGTTAGTGAACTGTTTCTGAACACTGATCTCTTTTAGCCTTTATATTACTCAATAAATAGATAAAAAAAATGAATAATAAATAAAAAAGGTGTCAGTACTTTACAGTACCAACACCAGAAAATATAAAAAAATATAAGGAGAATTGTTTTCATATTTTTAATTTAGTTATTTTGCTTATATCCTTAGAAACTAAAGCTTACACCAGCACTAGTCTTCCAACCTTTGTTATGTGCTCCCACTTCATATCCACCATCAGCAAAGATAGAGACTCCTGAATTAGATATATATTTAGCTCCTAATAAAACATCTCCATAACTATTGTTTCCTTTATAACCTTTAATAGTTGCATTACCATCAAGAACAGAAAGTTTACCATTTAAATCTTTATATGGTTTTCCAAGTTCTAAGTATCCAGTTGCTCCTATTTCTAAATTTAATTTTCCTTTTTTAGTATAGATATCTTTTCCTAAAGCCACTCCTAATCCAGTTTCTATAGATAAAGAATTGCTTTTGTCAATATCTAAAGCATATTTACCACTTTCAGAAATATTCCCTTGCATTAAGTATGTAAAGTTCAATTCTGCTTTAGGCTTTAAATAAGTATTATTTCCTGAAGTAGAGAAATATTTTTTAGACATACTATTATGTAATCCTAAATAGTAATTTTCACTATTAGATTCCATTTGTTCATGTAGAGAAGTGAAAGCAAGAGTTCTTTCAGTTTCCATAGTTGTCATACCAGCAAAGAACATACTTGTATATTCAACATTAGAAGCACTCTTATATTTCATATAAGTGTTAGCTTGATACTGCATATCTTTTCTTGTACCATTTTTTTCATAATCAATATCAAGTCTACCTACAGTGGCTACAGCCCCTACTTTCATATTTTTAGTTAGTTGTTTTTCCCCACCAAAATATACTCCACTTAAATCTAAATTATATTTTTGTAATGTATCATCACTATCTTCTTCTAATTGACTATAGTTTGCTCCACCAATAAAGATTGCATCACCAGGAGCTAAAACTACATCACTTTCTAAGACATTTTTTCTTATTACTTTGTTTGAAGATTTAATCATATCAAATGTTTGTTTTCCTGTTACAGAATAGAACTCTCCATATGTTTGATCAACTGCATTTCCTAAAGTTTCTGTACTAGTAATAAGTTTTAAGGCTCCGTACAAATCTTCTTTTGCACTGGTAGCTTTTGATGTAGAAGAAGAAGTTGTATTTTGTTCTTTAACATAATTATTTTCTAATATAGCTGCTAATTCTTGATTATCTAAAATTTCTGCAAAGTTTTTTCTTTCCATTTCAACACCATAATAACCATATTTATCTTTGCCTGTTAAATTGGCATCAAACATTGTAGAATTAGAAATAATATTTCCTTCTATTTTATCAGTTTTAAACATCTTATAAGTATCATATTTATCATCAAATCCACTCATTGTAAGAGCTCCACTTGCATAAATATCCCCTTTTATAGATTCAGCTTCAATTGTACCACCTGAGCCCATAACTAATTTATTACCTTCACCAGATATTGTTGCATCATATTCACCATCAGATGTGATTGTTCCTGTGTTATAAAGAGTAATATCTGTTGCTCCATCTATCAAATGAACTGCAACATTATCTGGTCCAGAACCAATATTTATTGTACCTTCATTTTTTAATGTTGAACCAGTACCAGCAGCATACATTCCATATTGATAATTTCCTAAAAGATTTATTGTTCCTGTATTAGTAATAGTTGCCCCATCAAAAGCTCCCATACCATAATTAAATTCTGATTGAGTTCCATCTTTTGTAACATTGATAGTACCATTATTTGTTGCTGTTGCCAATGATCCAATAGCCTGCATACCATATAATCCTTTATTATCAATAGTTCCATTATTGATAGCTGTAGTTGACTTGAACAAGTTATCTATTCTAGAATCTACCTTCATTCCATAATTATCTTTATTGGCTATAATTGCTTTTTCTTCATTTAATATAGTTCCACCAGAATTTGCTTGCATTCCATAAGAACCTTTATTAGTGATAGTACCTTTATTGGTTCCACTTGAATTTTCTCCGTCTGCATACATACCATAACTACCATTATTTTTTATTGATGCACCAGTGTCGTTTACTACTGTACCAAGATATCCATATATTCCGTAATCAGATTTATTAGCAATTATTCCTTTGTTAAATGCAGTTGTAGATGCACCGTGTGATAGCATTCCAACATACCCCTTATTTTTTATCAAACCACCGACATCATTGGTTATAGATAATCCCTTACTATTAACCATTCCAAAATCACCTCTATTAGCTATGGTTCCACTATTTATTGCAATAGTATTTTCTCCTTCTATATACATTCCATCATTTCCAATATTTCTTATAAGAGCTTCTTTTTCATTTTTTATAATTGCTCCATTACGTGCATACATTCCAAAATTACCTTTGTTACTAATGAGTCCTTTATTTATTCCTTTAGAATCGGTATCAAGTGCATACATTCCAATATGTCCTTTATTTTTGATTATTCCATTTGTATCATTAATTAGGAGTCCACCATTGTTTACGTGTGTACCATAATCACTTTTATTTCTAATGATTCCATTATTTATCCCAGTTGCCCCTTCTCCAATTACTAACATTCCAATTTGTCCCTTATTAGCAATAATTCCTTTGTTGATTCCATTTGATAAATTACCACTAATACTCATCCCATAATGACCTTTATTTTTTATTGAAGCCTTGAGTTCATTTGTTATTGTTCCAGAATTAATAGTAGCAAGACCATAGCTACCATTATTTAAAATTTTTCCTTTGTTAGTTCCCGTAGATCCCTCATCACTAATTTTTATTCCATAGTTACCAATATTTTTGATTATTCCATCAACTTCATTAGTAATAGATCCAGAATTAGTAGCGAACATCCCAAAATCAAATATATTAGCAATAGTCCCCTTGTTGATACCGGTTGAACCTATACCATCAACACTCATACCAAAATTTCCATTGTTTTGAATAAGAGCCTCAGTATCATTAGTAGCAGTTCCAGAGTTAGTGACTGTAATTCCATGGTCGTTTAAATTAGCAATAGTCCCTTTGTTGATTCCAGTGGAGCCAATTCCATCAACACTCATACCAAAGTTTCCACTGTTTTTAATAAGAGATCCAGTATCATTGATAATATTTCCAGAATTAATAACTGCAAAACCATAATCTTTTAGATTCATGATATTCCCTTTATTAATCCCAGTGGAATCTGTCCCATGGACTGACATTCCAAAATTTCCATTATTTTGAATAAAGCCTCCTATATCGTTAATAGCCACTCCAGAATTA
>SAMEA5043675__coassemble_145_pt1 | contig 23288 bp, 22 predicted proteins | sample SAMEA5043675__metabat2_low_PE_002 | metagenome-assembled genome bin SAMEA5043675 (sample SAMEA5043675) | Gadus morhua
AGTTGGAATTACTAATGAATGTACTGGAAGAGATGGACGATCTCAACCATTAGTTGCTTTAGATATAAAAGCTAATGCTATTGTTTCTTGTGGAAATGTTTCTCAACTCTTAGAATTACCTCCTATGGATGAGGTTATAGGTGAACTTGCTTCTATAGGAAGAGATGGCCTTTCTGGAGGTTGGGAAGGGGATGAAAAATTAGGACCTTCTGTTAGAGAAGATGGCTCTATTCTTATTGAAAACAACTGTATGTTCTGTGGAGACATGGTTGTTGGTTGGTCTACTAAAACTGTCAAAGAATTTTAAGGAGGTATTTTATGAAAAAAGGAATTCTTTATATTAATCAATTTTTTGCAGGAATAGGGGGAGAAGAAAAAGCAGATTTTCCACCTGAGTTAAGAGAAGGGGTTGTTGGACCTGGATTAATGTTCGCAAAAAATTTAAAAGATATTGAAATTACTCATACTATCGTTTGTGGTGATAATTTTATGTGTTCTAATACTGATGAAGCATTAAAAATTATATTTGATCTTATTAAAGATTTAGAAGTTGATTTTCTATTTGCAGGTCCTGCTTTTCAAGCTGGACGATATGGAGTGGCATGTGGAACAATAGGAAAGGCAATTAAAGAAAAATATAATATTCCTATTTTCTCATCTATGCATGTAGAAAATCCTGGAGTACAACTTTTCAAAAAAGAATTTATTATTTTTAAAGGAAACAGAAGTGCTGTTTCTATGAAAAAAGATATTCAAACTATAACGGATTATGTAAATAAAATGACAAGCAATGAAAAACTTTATTCAGCTGAAGAGGAAAACTACTTTGGTCAAGGGATAAGATATCAAGTTTTAGGAAGTGAAACTGGTGCTTCACGTGCTGTTAAAATGCTTCTACAAAAACTTTCTAATGAAGAGTTTATAACTCAACTTCCTATTCCTGAATTGGAAACAGTTCCAATTGCTGCACCTATTAAAGATTTAAAAACTGCTAAAATTGCTATTATCACCACTGGTGGAGTTGTTCCATCTGATAATCCTGACAGAATACAATCAGCTTCTGCAACAAGATGGGGAATGTATGATATAAGTAATTCAGAATCTCTAGAACCAATAATTTACAAAACTATACATGCTGGATTTGACCCTGCTGCAGTAGATAAAAATCCTGATATATGTGTTCCATTAGATGCTCTTAGAGCTTATGAAAAAGAATCAAAAATTGGTTCAGTTGATGATTATTTTTATACAACAGTTGGAACTGGAACTACTGAAGCCGAAGCTAAAAGAATGGCTGAAGAAATACTTGTTCATTTAACAAAAAATAAAGTCGACGGAGTAATAATGACTTCTACTTGAGGAACTTGTACTCGTTGCGGTGCAACGATGGTCAAAACAATAGAAAAATCTGGGTTACCAATTGTTCATATGGCAAACCTAATTCCTGTTGCCAAAAGTGTTGGATCAAACAGGATAGTTCCTACTATTTCCATTCCTTATCCTTTAGGAGACCCAAATACTTCTCTAGCGGAGCAATGGAAACTAAGATATCACAGAGTCGGTGTTGCTCTTGATAGCTTAACTAAAGATATTAAAGAACAAACTATATTCACTGTTAAAATCTAACTAATATTATTTTTAATCATTATAAAATCAAAATATACAATGCCTTTAAATTATTATCAGTTATTAATGGAGGGGGAAATAATGAATAAAAAATATAGTAATACAGTTTTTTTTGTCTCAATAAGTATTTCTTTAGCTATAGTTTTATGGGGATTATTATCCCCTTTAGCTTTTGAAAATATTTCAAACTGGCTTTTTGCTACTATTTCTAAACAGTTTGGATGGTTCTATGTTTTATCCATGGCAATTTTCCTTTCTTTTTCTGTATGGATAGCATATTTTAGTAGATTCAAAAATATAAAATTAGGAAAAGATGATGAAAAACCTGAATACTCTATGTTTTCTTGGTTTTCAATGCTTTTTTCTGCAGGAATGGGAGTTGGATTAATTTTTTGGGGAGTTGCTGAACCTTTAAATTATTTTCTAAATCCTTTAAATGCAGTCTCTGGAAGCAGAGAAGCAGCCATTTTTGCTTTTAATAAATCTTTTTTACACTGGGGTGTTCACCCTTGGGCTGCTTATTCTACTATTGGTATGGCACTTGCATATATGCAATTTAGAAAAGATCAAAAAGGTTTAATTAGTTCTTTACTTATTCCTCTATTTGGTGAAAATTTTGGAAAAACTATTTTAGGAAAAAGTATTGACATTTTAACTATTATTGCTACAGTTGCAGGAATTGCTACCTCACTTGGTTTAGGAACTTACCAAATAAATAGTGGTTTAAACTATATCTTTGGCATACCGAATTCTTCTTTTATACAAATAATAATAGTTTTAATTACAACTATTATTGTAATCATTTCTGTTTCTACTCCATTGGAAAAAGGTATAAAATTAATTTCAAATTTAAATATTTATTTATCAATAATTTTATTAATTTTTTGTTTCTCAGTTGGTCCAACAGTTGATATTCTTAAAACCTTCATTGATGGTATAGGAATCTATATTTCTAATATTATTCCTAACACCTTTTCTATTGGTGCTTTTGAAGATAATAATTGGTATGGAACTTGGACACTTTTTTACTGGGCTTGGTTCATTGCTTGGGCACCATTCACAGGACTTTTCATAGCTAGAATTTCAAGAGGGCGAACAATTAAAGAGTTTATCACAGGTGTTTTATTAGCTCCTGCTTTGGTATCATTTGTTTGGTTTTCAATTTTTGGTCGTATAGCTATTAATTCTCCTTTATCTGTTATGAAAGAAGCTATTGTCTCTACTCCTACTGCATATTTTGTTGTAATGGAACATTTTCCATTTGGAGCTTTAGTTAGTGTTTTCACAATAGTTTTACTCTTTACATTCTTTGTGACTTCAGCAAATTCAGCAACTTTTGTTCTTGGTATTTTATCTTCTGATGGTGATTTGAATCCCTCAAATAAGAAAAAAATAATTTGGGCTTTATTACAAGCTGGTTTTGCTCTTTCTCTTATGATTGGTAGTAAAAATGGTTTACAAATGTTACAGACAGCTTCTATAACACTTGCATTCCCTTTTTCTTTCATTATGATCCTTTGTGTACTCTCTTTTTATAAAGAATTACAAAAAGAAAAAATTTAAAATTTTATAATATTTTATTTAACAAATCTCTTTACGACACAATTCATTCGTGTTATAATAAACAAAAATAAGTAATAGAATTCACTTTGTTTTTACAAGGGGAATTCTTTTTTTAATATTTTTTATAAGGGGGAGGAATTATGAAGGCTAGATTATCAAAAAAACAAATTTTTAATAATGCAGAAAGAGATTACCATAACTTTGAACGTATACATGCCACTCTTCTTGAAAACCATGAAAAATACCGAAAAGAATATGGACGAGATGAAACAGAAGGAAATTTTAAAAAGCAAGAAGATTTTTCTAAAAAGAGACTTAATGATTTAAAAAAGAGATTTGAAAAAGCAAAACTGGATATGGAATAAAATGAGTATTTTCGATTTTAATGAAGCTAAGATAACAATACCTAGAATTTTAAAATTGGCTCTTCCTGTTGTTGGTGAAATGTCACTTTTTATGGTGATTTGGCTCGCAGATACTGCTATGGTAGGTCGCTACGGTGGACATACTGCTGTTTCTGCAGTTGGAATTTCTTCTGAAATTTTCTTTACTTTTACAAATGTTTTTATAACAATGGGACTTTGTATTGGAATAACTTCACTTATTTCAAGACTTCTTGGAAGTGGACAATCTGAAAAAATAGAAAATATTACCAATTTAGGTCTTAAAATTGCTTTTTTTATTTCCATAGTTATCACTCTTTTTTTCTTCTTTTTTGCAAAAGATATTCTTTCTTTAAACAAAGCTCAAGGAGAAGTTTTAAGATTAGGGACTACTTATTTTAAAATTTGCTCTTTCATTATTTTTTTCAATGTTATGCGAAATACTTTAACTAGTGTTTTTATAGGGTTTCAAAATACTAAAGTACCACTTTTAACAGCTGGTATCATTAATGTAGTTAATATTACTTTTAACTATTTATTGATTTTTGGAAAATTTGGATTCCCTGAATTTGGTGTTGCAGGTGCTGCTATTTCAACTCTTTTAGCAAATATTTTTGGATTTTTCTTTATTTTATCTCAAACTAAGAGACTTCCATTCCCAGTATCATATAGATTTTTATTTTATAAAAATAATTTTTCTGAATTAAAAGAACTTTTAAAAATTTCACTTCCTGCAACTCTACAAGAGGCTGCTTTTAGAGTTGGACGACTTATTGCTGTTTCAATGGTAATGGCTCTTGGTAGTGTTTCATTTGCTGCTAATCAAATTACTCTTGCAATTGAAGGACTTTCTATTATGCCAGGATATGGTGTTGCTGTTGCTTGTAATACTCTTGTTGGTTTTAGTATTGGACAAAATAATATTCCTAAAGTTAAACAATACCTCTTTTATTCAACAATTATAGCAATATTATTAATGTCTATACCTGGATTATTTTTTTATTTCACACCAACTTTCTTTATAGAGGTTTTTTTAGATCCTTCTCAAAAAGCTTCTACCCCAGGACTAGAAACAGTTATTAATTTAGGAGCTCAATGTCTTAAAATTGCAGCTTTTGCTCAAGTTTCTACTGCAATAGCTATGGTGTTACAAGGGGGATTAAAGGGTAGTGGAGATACAAAAACTCCTATGTTTATTGTTCTTTTTTGTAACTGGTGTGTTAGACTTCCTTTAATAACTTATTTTATTTACTATAAAAAATCTTCTCTAACTTTTTTATGGTGGATCATATGTCTTCAATGGACGCTTGAAGCTCTTATAGTTGTCTGGGTTATTTATAGAAGATATTTTAGAAAAAAAACAAACAACTTATAATTTTTTAGAATAAAAAACAAACAAAAAAGGTTGGATAAATCCAACCTTTTTTGTTTATCATTTAAATCCTCACTCTTTAAATCAATACTTAAGAAAATATTTTCTTTAATTTTTCTTTAAAAGTTTGTTTAGCTTTATAGTTTTTATCTTTTAAACTATCGTCAAAAGATTTTAATAATTCCAATTGTTTTCCACTTAAGTCAACAGGGACTTCTACATAGACTTCTACAATTTGAGAACCTACCCATTTACCTCGTAAATTAATAATTCCCTCACCTTTCATATTCAATCTTTTTCCTGTTTGAGTTCCTGGGGTTATTTTTATATTCTTTTTACCATTTAATGTTGGAACTTCTATTTCCCCACCTGTAGCTGCTACATAATAGCTAATTGGAACTCTACAATATATATCACTTCCATCTCTTTCAAAGAATGCATGTGGTTTTACTTTGATGAATATGTATAGATCTCCATTCTCTCCACCATCTCTACTGGCTTCACCCATTCCACTAATTCTTAATTTTTGTCCACTTTCGATTCCAGCAGGTATCTTTATAGTTTTTTCCACTGCCTCATTAACAATTCTTCTTCCATGACACGTGCTACATTTCTCTTCATAAATCTTTCCTGTCCCATGACAAGTTCCACAAACTTCTTCAGATTCTATGTTTCCAAACATTGTCCGTTGAATTTTTTTAATTTTCCCTTTTCCATTACACTTACTACATTTTGTAGTTTTACTTTCTGGTTTTCCACCTGTTCCATGGCAAGTTCCACACTGGCCCTCTCTCTTATATTTTACAGTTTTTTCTACTCCATGAGCTGCTTCTTCAAGTGTAATTTCCACTTGATAGCTTAAATCTTCCCCTGGTTCAGGTCCACGTCTACGATTTCCACCACCAAAACCACCTCCAAAAAATGATCCAAATATATCACCTAAATCTTCTCCACCAAATCCTCCACTTCTATAGTTACCACCACCGCCGCCACCTTGCTCAAAAGCAGCATGACCATATTGATCATATTGTTGCTTTTTAGTTGAGTCTGACAAGACTTGATAAGCTTCATTTATTTCTTTGAATTTTTTTTCTGCCTCTACTTTTTCTTTATCTGTTCCATTTCCAACTTTATCAGGATGATATTGCATAGCTTTTTTTCTATATGCTTTTTTTATTTCAGATTCAGAAGCTCCTTTTTCTGTCCCTAATAACTCATAATAATCTTTCTTAGACATTATTTCTCCTCATTTCATAACATTCTAGATAGGGGAATAGCTAAGCTATTCCCCTATCTGCTCTTTATATTTTACACTGTTTTTCTATTTTAGTCTACTATTTCAGCTTCTTCAACATCATCTTTAGGTTTTTCTGCTGTTTCACCTTGCTCTTCATTTTTTTTATACAAGTCTTCTGCTAATTTATGAGCAATAGCTGATACTTTCTCTATTTCTGCTTCTATTGTCTCCTTAACATCAGAATCTTTAACGGCTTTTAATCCCTCTAAAGCTTCTTCTAAACTTGTTTTTACATCTTCTGGAATCTTATCTCCATTATCTTTAATTGTTCTTTCTGTTGTTGCAATTAATACATCAGCTTGGTTTCTAACTTCTACAAGCTCTTTAAATTTCTTATCTTCTTCTTCATTAGCTTTAGCTTCTTGTATCATTCTTTCAATATCATCTTTTGAAAGATTAGTAGAATTTGTAATAGTTACTTTATTTTCTTTTCCTGTTCCTAAATCTTTTGCAGAAACATGAACAATTCCATTAGCATCTATATCAAACGTTACTTCTATTTGAGGAACTCCTCTTGGTGCTGCTGGAATTCCATCCAATGCAAATTCTCCTAATTTATGGTTATCAATAGCCTTAGGACGCTCTCCTTGTACAACACTTATTGTTACTGCTGGTTGGTTATCAGCAGCAGTTGAGAATACTTGAGATTTCTTAACTGGTATAGTTGTATTTTTATCAATTATCTTAGTAGCTACTCCTCCTAAAGTTTCGATTCCTAGAGATAAAGGTGTAACGTCAAGAAGTAATATATCTTTAACATCTCCCATAAGAACTCCACCTTGAATTGCTGCACCTGCTGCAACAACCTCATCTGGATTTATACTTCTATTAGGTTTTTTTCCAAAGTATGACTCTACCCATTCTTGCACTGCTGGTATTCTTGTACTTCCACCAACTAATAGAACTTCATCAATTTCTGATGGATTTAATCCTGCATCTGCCAAAGCAGTTTTTGCTGGACCTTGAGTAGCTTCTACTAAACTTCTTGTTAACTCATCAAATTTTCCTCTTGTAAGTCTAGTCTCTAAATGCTTAGGACCTGTAGCATCCATAGTTATAAATGGAAGAGAAATTGGAGTTTCCATCATTGTAGAAAGCTCTTTTTTGGCTTTCTCTGCTGAATCTTTTAGTCTTTGGTATGCCATTTTATCATTTCCTAAATCTATTCCTGTTTCTTTTTTAAATTCCTCCACTAACCACTTAATTACAACATCATCAAAATTATCTCCACCTAAATGGTTATTTCCATTAGTAGCTAAAACTTCTATAACTCCATCGGCTATTTCAAGAACTGATACGTCAAATGTTCCTCCACCAAGGTCAAATACTAATATTTTTTCTTCTTTTTTCTTCTCAAGTCCATAAGCTAGAGCAGAAGCTGTAGGCTCATTTATAATTCTCATTACTTTTAATCCTGCTATTTCTCCAGCATCTTTAGTTGCTTGTCTTTGAGCATCATTAAAGTAAGCAGGAACTGTAATTACTGCCTCTGTAACAGTTTCTCCTAAATATCCTTCTGCATCAGCTTTTAGTTTTTTAAGTATCATTGCTGAAATCTCTTGTGGAGTATATGCTTTTCCAAACACATTTGCTTTATAATCGCTTCCCATATGAGTTTTAATAGATTGAATTGTTGAAGTTGGATTTGTTATAGCTTGTCTTTTTGCTATTTCTCCTACTATAATTTCACCATTTTCTTTTATATTTACCACTGATGGAGTTGTTCTTGCCCCTTCTGAGTTTGGAATTATTGAAAAGTTTCCTCCCTCCATTACTGCTACACATGAATTTGTTGTTCCTAAGTCAATTCCTATAATTTTTGCCATTTTGTTTCCTCCTTAAAATATCTTTTAGTTTTTTATAATTAAATTTAATTGTTACTTTTTTTATGGTTGGTAATCTCTTATTTTTTACAAACCTTTACCATTGCTGGTCTTATAACTTTATCTTTCATTTTATACGCTTTTTGAAAAATACTTATTATTTGATCATTTTCATGATTTTCTGATTCTTCTACTGCTACTGCATGATGTAATACTGGATCGTACATGGCACCTTCAGAATCTATTTCTTCAACACCCTCACTTTTTAATACTGCTTTCATTTGAGACAATGTCATTTCTACACCTTTTACAAGGGAATCAAAGTCTTTAGTTTCAATGGAAGCTATAATACCTCGCTCTAAATTATCTATACTATCCAATAATTTTATTATTATTTTCTCAGAAGCATATTTTCTTAACTCTTCCATTTCCTTCTCTTTTCTTCTAGTAAAGTTTTGAAACTCAGCATTCTTTCTTAAATAATCTGCTTTTAATTCTTCATTTTCAGCTTTAAGTTTTAATAATTCATTTTCTTTTTCTTCTGTTTCTTCTGTTTCTTTTTCTTTTTCTACATTTTCCTCAATTATTTCCTCAACAACAATTTCCTCTATTTCTTTTTGTGTTTCTTTTTCTAGCTCTTCTGAAATTATTTCCTCTTTATTTTTTCTTTTTTCAGATTTCATATCTTCTATCATCTCCTTTATTTTAATCCTACTTTTTTATTTTATTCTATTTTTTCTTCTATTTTTTTTATAACCTCTTTAACCTCATTTGTAACAAATTCAACAAGTGCTATTGTCTTGGAGTATGCCATTCTTTTAGGTCCTATTACTCCAATTACTCCTTCACTATCTCCCATTTTATAGAGAGAATATACAAAGCTATAATTTTCTAATCCCTTTATCTGAAGTTCATCTCCAAAAATTACATTTACAGCACCATAATTTTTTTCTTCTTTATTTATCATTTCTTCAAATAAAATTTTCACATTTTTATTATCATTGAATAGTTTTAAGATTTCCAATGCTCCTACTGTATCTGTATTAACTATTCCCTGAGCATTATCCATAAATAATTGACCTGTAATATCTTGAGATATCTCATTACTTATAGCTTCTGTAATCTCTTTAAACTCTTCTCCTTTCGTTTTAAATAAAAATTCTTTAAGCTCTTCTTGTGAAAATTTTTCATTATTTATCTCTTCTGATAACTTAAAAACTTCTTCTCTAGACATTTTTTTATCTAAAATTATTTTTTTAGTTCTTATTGATTTATTCTCCATAACTATGACTGCCATAACTAAAAAATCATCTAAATGAACCAATTCTATTTTTTTAACTTTTTCTTTACTCTGATTTGGTTCAATTGCTATCCCTGCATAATTTGTAAGTTTAGATAGTAATGAAGAGGTTTTTTTTAGCATCAAGTCTAACTCACTAACTCTTTGTTCATAGATATTTTTTATATTAAATTTTTCTTGCTTTGTTATTTTTTCAATTTCAAGCAGTTTATCTAAATAAAGTCTATATCCTTTGTCAGTAGGTATTCTTCCTGATGAAATATGTGTCTTTGAAATATAACCCATATCTTCTAAATCAGCCATTACATTTCTAATCGTTGCAGATGACAAATCAATTTCATACTTCTTTACTAAAGCTCTTGAACCAATTGTTTCTCCAAAAGTTAAATAGTAATCAATTACTGCATTCAATACTAATTTTTCTCTTTCTGTCATCTTATCACCTTCCTAACTTCCTCATAGCAGATTAACCTTAGTGTTTTCCACTTGTTAGCAACCGTTGTTCTCGAGTGCTAAAAATATCATACAACTTTTTTTGATTATTGTCAACTCTTTTTTACAAAATAAAAAAAACTAGAACCTATCTTAATATTCTAGTTTTTTCTATTATTTCCTTTTTCAACTTCCTTTTTTGATAGAATTATACAATGTTTCTACAAGTAGTCCTGAAATATTATTTCCCCAAAATATTCCTTCATTAGTATATGTATAAAAATCTTTTTCTAACATTATATATTTCTTTTCAACTAGAGATAATAGAACTGGATAAATATCAGAATAGTTGTTTCCACATATTTCTTTTAGTTTTTCTAATAGTACTTTTTTATATTGAGTAACTCCTGATAACAGTTGAAGTTTCTTTTTAATTTCAGAATCAGGAGAATAAAAAGTAATAAATTTATTTAAATTATAAATCTCTAAATTTCCAACTCGTCCCCCTGCTCCAATACCAATCGGAATTAAATCTTTAAGTTCATGAACATTTTTTATATAATTATATTTATCTCTTCCTGAAGTTATTTTTGTATGTTCTAAAATTTCATACCCATTCTTTAAAGAAAGCTCTAAAAATTTATGATGTAATTTTTTATCAAGTTCTATTTGATAATCAAAATTCTTATCTCCATTACTTAAATCTGTTGCTAAATTTGAACCTTCATGTATCATAAGAGAGTAAAAACTAGAACTATCAACTTTAAGTTCTGATAAAATTTTCACATCTTCCTCCACCTCTTCCACAGTCTGATCTAAATAATTATATATGATATCTATACAAATTAAACCAGAAAAATTATCTCTAATCTCTTTAATTTTTTCTATGACTTCTTCTTGCTTATAGGTTCTATTTAACACCTCTCTACCTCTGTCAGAGAAAGTTTGAATTCCTATACTAAGTCTATTTACTCCATAGTTCTCCATAATTTTTAGCTTTTCAATAGTCAAATTATGAAGAGTACTTTCAAAAGTAAATTCATAAGTATCAGCCAAAATAAAGGATTTTCTTACTGATTGTAAAATCTTCTCTAATTGTAATGAATTATAAATTGTTGGAGTTCCTCCACCAAAAAATAAAACATTAAATTCTTTTAATTTTATATATTTCTTTCTACCTAATTTTTCAATTTGTCTTATAAGGTAATTAGTATACTCCTCTAAATTATTATTAACTTGTTTTCTATTCATATTGCAAAAAGAACATATTTTATCACAATATGGTGTATGAACATATATTCCACCCTCTTTCTCTACAGGCACAGAATTTAAAATTTTATAATATGATAAAGGGGTAGCTAATTTTCTTTTAATTTTTGATGTTATTATATTTTTTACATCATGATGTGATTTTAATCTAACATTAAACATTTTTTGTTTCTCCTTTTAGTGTTTTTAATTTAAAAATATGGTAATTTACAGCAATAAAAATTATTATCAAAAAAGTACGTCCGATTATGGATGTCATAGAGAAAAAAGCTTTCCCCATTCCAAGAGTAAGGATAACCAAAGAAATTATTTTGTTTTTTAAAGTTATCCCCTTTTTTTCTTGATAATCAGAAATATATTTTCCAAAAATCCTATTATTTATTAATAAATTATGAATTTTTGGTGAACTTCTTTCAAATAAAAATGAAGCTAAAAGTAAAAAAGGGGTCGTGGGAAGTAGGGGAATAAAAATTCCCACAACTCCTAAAAATATAGAAATTGTCCCTAAAATGAAATATATTTTTTGTTTTATAATTAAATCTCCTTTTTTTATTTTATTAAGATTTCATCATTATAAAATAAAAATAAAGCGTTGTCAAATTTTTTGTTATACAAAAGTAAAGATTAAAAAATATTTTGACTTACATAATATTTTGTGTTATAGTTCTTTTTGTAAATTAGATTCTATATTTATATAAATTTTATTTTAAATTCAGGGGGGAATATGAAAAAATTATTAATTTATTCGTTTATTATCAGCAATTTACTATATGCTAAAGATATCCAATTAGGGGAAAGTCAAATTATTTCAACAACAGGTTTCGAAACTAATTTAACATCTGAAAATAAAAATGTAAGCGTCATCACAAAAGAGGAAATCCAAAAAAAAAGCTATGAAAATGTTGAGGCAATATTACGAGACTCAAATAATGTCAATATAAAAGACACATATTTTGGTCCAGTAGTTGACATAAGAGGAAATGGTCAAAGAGCAATTACTAGAGTCAAAGTTTTAGTCGATGGAATTGGTATTAATCCATTAGATGATGCTATGGGATCTTTGCCGCTCAATACTGTTCAGGTATCTTCTATTGAGAGAATAGAAGTAATTCCTGGTGGTGGTTCTGTTCTTAATGGTTCTGGAACTGCTGGAGGAGTTGTCAATATAATTACAAAAAGTGATAGTAAAAAAAATTATCTAGGAATTGATTATGGAAATTCCTCTTTTGCAACCAACCATACTAGTATTTCAACAGGTTATAATTTAACTGATTGGTTATATGCCAATATTGGGTATAGTTATAAAGAGGGCAATGGGTATAGACATGGTGACAATGAATTTTCTGGAGTACTAAATGGAGGGCTAGAATTTAAAATTAATGAAAAAAACAGTATCAAATTTACAGCAAATAAATATAAAGGTCAAGAAAATACTAGTACTCCAGTTTTAAAATCTCTTTTAGACCATGATAGAAAAACAAATGGATTCCCTGTAGAAAGTGAAATGGAACGTGAAAGCTATTCTGTTGATTACAAATATTCTCCAACAGAAAATTTAAATTTTGTTTTAACAGGCTATACTCAAAACTTTAAAAGGAATTTTACTGAACATTCTATAATGGACGAATATCGAAATGGACCATTTATAGGATATAATCTACCTTCAACTATGCTTGGAACCTTTGATGAAACGACCAATGGTGGAAAAATAAAAGGTCAATACAAATACTCAAATGGTGAATTATTATTTGGTTATGACTATTCTGATACAAAATTAAAAAGAAATAGTCATATTTCAACTAAAGGTAATTTTTATCTTGGGTTAGCTCCTTTCCCTACTTCTGTAAATATAGATATTTTTAATGAGGTTTCTAAAGAAACACATGCTCTTTATGCTCTTAATAAATATAATGTTACAGATAAGTTAGGTTTAACAGCTGGAGCTAGATATGAAATTTCCAAGCTAGAAAGTGATAGAAGAAGTAGAACACTTGTAAAGGTTCCAACATTTATTCTTCCTGGAATGCCTAATGGATATTTAGGGGATCATAAAAAAGTTGCTCCTAATTCAAAACAAACAGAAGAAAATTTTGCTGGTGAAATAGGTCTTACTTATAGCTATAGCCAAACTGGTTCAGTTTATACTAGATATGAGCGTGGTTTCATTTCCCCTCTACCTATTCAAATGATTAATAAAGATAAAAAAGGAAATTATACAACCAATAATTTAAGTTCTGAAACCTCTGATAGTATTGAAGTTGGTTTTAGAGATTATCTATATGGTTCTCTAATCTCAGGAGCTGTCTATAGTTCTTTTACTAACGATGAAATTACTCTAATACAAGGAAATAGTCATAACCCTGCAACAAAATATTGGTCTTATGAAAATGTTGATAAAACAAGACGAATTGGAGTTGAATTAGGTTTTGAGCAAGAGATAGGTAAATTTGTTTTCTATGAAAATATAAATTATATTAACTCTAAAGTCACTAAAGGAGCTGAAAAAGGAGAAAAAGTTCCATTTGTTCCAGATTTAAAATTAAAATTAGGAGTTGATTACAATATTACTGAGAAATTTTCAGCAGGAATTGTATTCAATTACGTAGGTGAAAGCGATATAGTTGAATATGGAAAAGATAATAAACCAGGAGCTACAAAAGATAAAACTATAAGAAGTAAGTCGTCAGGATATCACTATACTGATTTATCATTTAATTACAATGTAAATGAAAATTTACTATTAAAAGCAGGTATAAATAATCTTTTTGATAGTAAGTTTTATTTCGAAGAAACTAAAGATTATGGTATTGTAGCTCCAGAGCGAACATACTATGTTGGTGGAAGTCTAAAATTTTAAAAAATGAAAAAATAGGAGGGAAATATTAGGTAAATATTGCATTTACCTAATATATATCATATGGAAAAAACGATAATAATTTATTCATCATTAACAGGAAATACAAAAAAAGCTGCAGAATCTATTTGTGAAATAATAGGAAATAATAAAAATTTCTTTTCTGTTCAAGAAGCAGAAAATATTGATTTAACCCAATATGAAAAAGTAATTTTAGGTTTTTGGGTGGACAAAGGAAATATGGACTCAAAAATTCGGAAATGTTTAAAAGGTATAAAAGGTAAAAAAGTTGGATTTATTGGGACTCTAGGTGCAGAACCCCAATCTGCTCATGGAAAAAAAGTATATGAAAAAGCACAACTATTATGCTCTAAAGAAAATGAGTTTCTAGGTGGCTATCTATGTTTAGGAGAAGTTGCTCCTAAGTTAATTGAAATGATGAAAAAATTTCCATTAAAATTAATTCATCCCTACACTGAAGAAAGAAAAGCTCGAATTGAAAAAGCAAATGGGCATCCTAATAATGAAGATTTTGAAAACATAAAAAAATATTTTAAAGACATCTTATAAAAAATTTTAACTTTAGAAATTATCTTACTAATAAAATTAAATTATAACAGAGGAGAAAAATGTATAAAATCTTTGCTAATGGCGGACCATTAATGTGGATACTTTTCACAATGTCCATAATTGTTACAAGTGTTGTTATAGAAAAATTAATATATATGTTTAAAACAGAAAAAAAATATCATAGAAATTTTAAAAAAAATATTATAGAATTAATCTCTAATAATGAAATTTCTCTCGCTATAAGTGAATCTGAAAATGAAAAAAATGCAATTGGACGAACTATTAAAGAATTTTTAATAAGAATGGATATCAAGGGTGACATTCACCATTTTGAGAAACTAGCAAGAGAGATAGAGTATAAAGAGTTAGAGGGAATAGAAAGACATCTTCATCTTATAGGAATAATTTCAGTTGTTTCTCCAATGATTGGACTTTTAGGTACTGTAACTGGAATGATAGAAGCTTTTAACCAAATGGCAATCCACGGTGCTGGAGACCCTAATCTTGTTGCTGGTGGAATTTCAAAAGCTCTTGTTACAACTGCTGCTGGTCTCATTGTTGCAATTCCAAGTATGATCATGTATAATCTGCTCACTACTAAAGCAAACCAAATTTCAGAAGAGATAGATAAAATAACAACTAGTGTCCTAAATGTCATTTGGAGGTAATCGATGAGAAAAAAAAAATATCAACTTATGACTCCAGATTTAACTCCTCTAATCGATATAGTCTTTTTACTTTTAATTTTTTTTATGATAGTTTCTAACTTTAATAAATATACTAGTTTGTCTCTGGAACTTCCTAAAATAGGACTTCCAGCCATGGTTAATGAAACTAAATCTCTTGAAATTATAATTAATAAAAATAAAGAATATTTAATAAAACAGGGTGAATCACTAAAAATAATAGAACTACAATCTTTGATAGAAAAAATTAAAAATGAAAAAGAAGTTATTGTTACAGCAGATAAATCCCTGCTCTATGAAGATGTAATGACATTATTAGGGAATATAAAGGCAAATTCTGATGGGGTTACAGTAACTCTATCAGCTCTTGAATAGGTGAGTAATGAAAAAAATTATTCTTATAGTCACTTTAGCTCATTTTTTATTATTTTTTCAAGGATTTATATTTTCAAAAAAAAATTTAAAGGTTGAAAATATAAAACAAAAATCAGAATTAGTAATTAAAATTGGAAGTAAACCAAAAAAACAATCTTTATCTAATCTCAATACTAAAAATAATAATGAAACAGTTCCTATAAAAAAAACTGTCAAAAAAAATAATAAAAGTAAAATAAAAAACAATAAAAAATTAGAAAAAATTAGAAAGAAAGAAAAAAAGGAAGAATCAGAAAATAAAAAAGAAAATGAAAATCACATTAAAGAAAAAAATACACAAAATAACTCCCCAGAACTTCCATCTAATATAAGTAGAATTCAAGGTGATGGATTACTGGCTAACTCCAGTAAAGGAATAGAATATGAAATTATAAGAGAATTTTCTCCAAAATATCCAAAAAAAGCTCAGTTTCTTAGACTAAAAAAAACAATTACTATAAAAGTAAGATTTTTAGTTGGAAATTCAGGTCTAATTAAAAAAATAGAATTTTTAAGTGAAAAAAACAGTCTAGGTTTTGAAGAGGAAATTAAAATAGCATTAAAAAAATGGAAATTTAAACCAATTTTTTATAAAAATGAACCTATTGAAGTTTATTTTCAAAAAAATTTTACCTTTAAACCTCAATAATAATTTATTAATAAAAGACAAAAAGGTATCTAAGAAGATACCTTTTTGTTTTTTATTATTTAAAAAGTTGAATAATGAGATAAAATAATTTCATAAATTATATTAGACATCAGCCTTGAAGTTCTACTATCATAATCATATTTAGGATTTACTTCTGCCACATCAACAGTTAAATTTTTTGAATGTTTACACACTGTTTTAATAACTTTCATTCCTACTCTTGGATCTATTCCAAAAGGTTGTGGTGCACTGACTCCTGGTGCATCTGTTATTCTAAATACATCTGTACATATAGTTAAATGAATATAATCATTTTCACTTAAAATCTTATATACATTATCTGGATTAACATCAGCCATTTCAGAGGCTAATACATAATTAACTCCTAAAGCCTCTGCTTTATTAAATAATCTTCTTGTATTGGAAAATTTTTGAATTCCAAATACATTATAATTAAATTTTAAATTTTCTTTTTTACAGTCATCAGCTATTTGTAAAAACATAGATCCCGAAGTACACCCTTTATCATAGTCTCTCATGTCAAAATGTGCATCAATATTAACTATTCCTATTTTTGGACTCTCTTCTTTGCTCTTTGCATATTTTTTTATTCCTGTAAATGTTCCATAAGCAATCTCATGTCCACCACCTAAAACAACAACTAAATAATTTTTTTCTTTTAATTTTTTTACTATCTCACTCAGTTCTTCTTGAGCTTTTTCTAAATTATTATCTTCTATTTCAATAGGTATTTCCAAATCATAAAACTGTATTTCATCTTCTAGAACAGGAAACGATGAAAGATTGTGTTTTAACTCTCGCCAACCATCTTTTGCTCCAATTCGTCCTTTATTTCTTATTATACCTTCATCTGAATTAAAACTCACAAAACAAACTTTTTTTCCTGTTTCTTGCTCTTCTAACAATTTTTCTAAATCCATTTGTTTTACAATCTGATGAACCCTTAATACGTCACGTTCTTCCCCGTCAATTCTTCCACTCCAGTCCATTTGTTTTAGCTAATAATATTTTATTTTTATTAGCCCCTCCTTATTTTTATAGTAAAATATATTTTTAGATTTTTCTACCATTCTCTACTATTTTAATACCTCTTTTATACACTTCTTCTACATTATTAACACCAAAATTATAAAAAATATATTCTAAATTTGGTTTATCAAAAACAACAAAATCTGCATCTTTACCAACTTCTAAAGAGCCAATTTTGTCTTCCAAACAAAGCGATTTTGCTCCATTTATAGTTACAGCTTTAATTATTTCAAGAGGTGTCATTCTAATTCCACAACAAGATATCGCCATTGCTATCCCTATATTTTCACAAGGTGAAGAACCTGGATTATAATCACTTGATATAGCAATCTCCACTCCCTCATCTATCATTTTTCTAACTGGAGCATAAGTTTTTCCTAAGTTAAAAGATGTACTTGGTAATATATTTGCAATTATTTTTTTCTCTTTTAATTTTTGTATTCCCAAATCACTTATAGCCATTAAATGGTCTGCTGATATACATCCTAATTCTGCTCCTAATTCTGCCCCTCCTAGAGAAACAATTTCATCAGCATGAATTTTCAACTTAAATCCTTTATCTTTTGCAGCCATTAATATTCGTCTTGAATCTTCAACTGTAAAAACAGCATCCTCACAAAAAATATCACAAAATTCTGCTAATTTTTTTTCCTTTACTACTTCCATCATTTTCATTAATTCTTGAATATATCCCTCTTTATTTCCTTTAAATTCTGTAGGTATTGCATGGGCTCCCATGAAGGTTGATACAACATCTAATGAGTGAGTTTCATTTATTATTTTATTAACTTCTAACTGTTTTAATTCAGTTTCTAAATCTAAACCATACCCACTTTTTGATTCAACTGTTGTTACCCCGTACTCAGCCATTCTATCTAATATTTTTAAAGATTTTTCCACTAACTCTTTTTCAGTTGCTTTTCTTGTAGCTATTACTGTACTTAAAATCCCACCACCACTTTTTAATATTTCAAGATAAGGAACACCTTTTATTTTCATAGTAAGTTCATTTTCCCGTGACCCTCCATGTACTAAATGAGTATGAGAATCTACAATTCCTGGTATAACTGTTTTATTTTTCAAATCTACCATTTTTGTATTTTTATCAACAAGAGCTTCTGGATAACTTCCACTACCAACCTCAATAATTTTACCTTGATTAATTGCTAAATAACCATTTTTTAGCAATTCTATATTTTCCATATTACTAGAGTCTTTTTTTTCTATAATTTCACGTGAAGTAACCAACTCTTCTATATTATACAATATAAGTTCTGCTTTCATTAGTTTCTTTCTCCTTATGATATTTTATTCTAACCCTATTTCAATATTTTTATTCTCAACATTATTTATTATTATATTTGAATCTATAATTTTTTCAACTTTATTAATATCAATATTCATTACTCTATCTATATCATAATATTTCACATCTTTTCTAATAATACCATAAGCAACTTCTGTTCCTATCCCTAATTTTTCTATTTTTCTTAAATCTATTCCTTGTGTTGCTGTTAACATTTCCATAGCTATAACTTTTCTTACGTTTCCTAGTATTTCTCTTGCTTTTCTAGCTGCAATAGTTCCCATTGATACATGATCTTCTTGATTTGCCGATGATGGAATTGAATCCACACTTGCAGGATGTGCTAGAACTTTATTTTCTGATACAAGAGCTGCTGCACTATATTGTACTATCATAAATCCTGAATTTAATCCACCCTTCTCTACTAAAAAAGCAGGTAATCCATGATTTAAATCTGGATTTACCAATCTTTCTATTCTTCTTTCTGATATGTTTGCCATTTCTGAAAGTGCTATTCCTAAAAAGTCAAAAGGTAGTGCCATAGGTTGACCATGAAAATTTCCTCCTGATAAAACTTGGTCATCATCAGGGAATATTATAGGATTATCAGTAACTGCATTGATTTCTATTTCTACTTTTTCTTTTACATAATTTATAGCATCTTTACTTGCACCATGTATCTGAGGAGTACATCTAAGTGAATATGGATCTTGTACCCTTACTTCTCCTTGTTTTGTAACACTTGAACTTCCACTTAATATATTTAATAAGTTTCTAGCTGTTTTTATTTGACCTTTATGACCTCTAACTTCGTGTAGTTTATGGTCTAATGCACAAGTTACCCCTTTAAATGCTTCAAAAGTCATTGCTGCTGCCACATCTAAATGTTTCATTAATTGAATACTATCATATACTGTCAATGCTCCAACAGAAGTCATTGCTTGAGTTCCATTTATTAAAGCCAATCCTTCTTTGGAAGAAAGATTTTCTAATTTTTCTATTCCTGCTTTTTCTAGTGCCACTGCTCCCTCTAATAGCTCTCCATTGAAGTAAGCTTTCCCCATTCCTAACATTACAAGAACCATATGAGATAGTGGTGCTAGGTCTCCTGAGGCACCTAAAGAACCCTTTTCAGGAATAAAAGGAGTTACTCCTTTATTAAGCATTTCAACTAACTTTTCCACTGCACATAATCTTATTCCAGAGTGTCCTTTTGTAAAATTATTTACTCTAAGTAGCATGATTCCTCTTACTATCTCTATTGAAAAAGGATTTCCCACTCCACAAGCATGACTCATTATCAGATTTTTTTGTAATAAACTTGTATCTTCCTTAGAAATAACTACATCTGAAAACATTCCAAATCCTGTAGTTATTCCGTAACAAACTCTTCCTTCTTCTACATATCTTTCAACTAATGCTCTCGCTTTCTCTATTCTTTTTATACTTGTGTCTGCTAATTCTACTTTATAATTATTTCTAGCTACATTCACTACATCTTCTAATCTTAAATTTTGATCGCCTAGTATTAGTTTCATATTTTACCTTCCTTTTTTTTATTTTAGAGTTTTATTTAAATTAATTTAGATTCTATTACTTTTTCAGTTAATCCTTTTTCTAATCCTAAATAATATTCTAAAGATTCTGCTACTGCTTCCAGAGGTAAAGCTCCTATGACTTCGCTACCAATAATAGATACACCATATCTTTTAGCTTCCATTTTAACAGTTTCAAATACTCTGTAAATTGGATTTTTCTTATAATCTTTAATATTCATTGTAACTTGAACATATCCTTTTTCTTTAATTTCTGCTGGTCCAGCCTGAATAAATCTGAATCCGCCACTTGAAAACCTTATAGATGCTGCTATTTTTTTTGCAATATCAACATCAGTCGTTCCAAGATTTATATTATAAGCTACCAATGGCATTCTTCCACCAACTGCTGTTACTCCTGCTGTTGGGTGAATTTTTCTCTCGCCATAATCTGGTCCCCATTCTTCTAGTAATAATTTTTCTGGCATTCCTTCAAATTGTCCTTTTCTTATATCTGGAAGTGAAAATCTATTTGTTGCTGATGCTGAATTTTCATATAAGAAAATAGGGATATTATATTTTTCATTTAATATTTTTCCCACTTCTTTTGAAATTTCAACACATTCTGCCATTGTCATATCCATAATTGGAATAAAAGGCACTACATCAGTTGCCCCCATTCTTGGGTGTTCCCCTTTTTGTACTCTCATATCTATAATTTTTGTTGCTACCCCTATCGCTTCTATCACGCTGTTTTTAACTGCTTCTGGTTCACCAATTACAGTTATAACTGTTCTATTATAATCTTTATCCGGTTCACAACTTAAGAGTGTCACTCCCGCTTTGTTCATAAAAACTACCTCTATTTGTTTCACTTTTTCTAAATCTGTTCCTTCACTGAAATTAGGTACACACTGAACTACTTTTGCCATTTTTTTGCCTCCTATTTTATTTGTTTAAATATTTATTCCAAATTTTAAATAGACTACATTTTTCATTCTTACTTCAACCCACCTATTAGTATTATAAAAATTTTATTCTCTAATCTAAAACTATACATATTTTCTCTTAATATATAATTGGGTCACTAAATCTTCCAATATTTGGATTATCCAATGACCACTCTACACAAAACTTTCTTTCTCTTTAATTTTATAAAAAATATATTGTTATCAGATTCATTTATATTTATACTCTTTTTCTCTTGTTTTATCTTATTTTTCGGTTAAATTATTACTTTTTTCAATAACTCTTACTTTAATAATAATGCAGTTTGTCCAATATAAATTGTATCACCACTTTGAACTTTTACTGGTAAATCTTTCACTTTTAATTTTCTATTATCCGATAACCTTGATATTCCAGTTCCATTTTTTGAATTTAAATCTTCTAAATACCAACCATTATCAGTTTTATTTAACATTGCATGTTTCTTGCTAATTATTTGTGAATAATTACAGTTTGATAAATCTATATCTACTTTTACTCTTGAATTTTTTCCTATTACCAAAGAATCCATTTTACCAACACTCCAAGTCTTGATATCATATCCTTCATCATTTTTTAGTATTATATTTGATATTTCGTTTCTACTGATTTCCTGTTTATCTTCTATTTGTTGAACAATTCTATTATCTCTTACTGCTTGTGATTGTTCATATAATATTATCTGTCTTTTTAACTTTATATTACTATAAAATAGAATTATTATTACTATTCCTACTATTATTCCATATACAGTTATTAAACTCTCTTTTGAATAGTTTTCATAATTTAAATACCATAATACTAATAGTAAAAATACAATACTTGATACCATAACTTTTTTAGAATATCTAAATATGCCTTTATCTAATTTTTTTCTTTTATGTCTTTTTATTTCTCGACTTAACTCCCACTCTTTAGTAAAAATCATTTATTTCCCCCCTTTTTTCATTGTAAAAAATGAGTCAAACATATTATTCACTTTTTCTTTCATTTGTTTATCTTCTTTATTCTCCTTATTTTTATTTTGATTAAAATAATTTCCAAACATATTATTCATTCCATTTTTTGAAAATATATCGTTTATATCAGAATAATTCGGTGAACTTCCTCTGTTTTCTTTTTTTGTTTTTCCTGTATTTCTCTTTAAAAGAACATCATATTCTTTTCTTTTTTCTGCATCGTATAAAACTGAATAAGCATCACTTACTTCAATAAACTTTCTTTCGAATTCTTTTTTACTTTTTTCATCAAGGTTGCTATGTCGGTCTGGGTGATATTTTTTTGCTAATTCTCTATATTTATTTTTAATTTCAGCATTTGTTGCATCTTCTTGTATTTCCAAAATTTCATATAAACTTCTCATTTATCACTCCACCATTATTTTATTTTTACTTTTAAAATTATTTTTTATTATATTTTTTCTATTTTTACTATTTCTCAATATTTTTTCAAGTATAATATAAATATCTTCTGAAGATAACTCTTCACTCTCTATATTTATTTTTTCAGATAGATATTTATTTAAAGATTCACGTTCAAACTTTTCTTCTAGAATCATAAAACATATAATTTTATCCAACTCTAACAATTCTTTTTCATTTAACATCTCTTGGGAAAATAATTTTAAAATCTTATAATTTAGACTTGTTCCTGTTTTTGTACTTTGAAGTTGATGAATTATATTTATTTGATTATATTCTTTATCTATTCCTTGATATTTTTGATAATTCCGTATTTCAGCTCCCTCTCTTTTCTTTATACGAGCTAGTTCCAATTCATTTTTTTCTACTTTTTCTGTTGTTAAAACAATTTCAAAATAATTACAAAGAAATTTTCCTAATTCTTTCTCTTCATGAAATTTAATTTTTAAATAATAATCTCCATCTTTTTCTGGTATATCTATATTAATCAATTTTGACAATTTATATGTTTTTCCATCCCATTTAAAGATTCCTTCTTCCACATGTAGGACTTCTTCTTTTACCCCAACATCAAATCCTTCTATTACTCCTATAGAGTTTTTTTTATACTTCATATCAAAATATTCACGTACATCATTTCTTAAATACTCTAATATTTCTTTATCTAGTATTGTCCCTCTCTTAAATAATGGACTTCTATTTTTTATTATCATTTTACACCTCTTTTTTTTCTACTATAACTAATAAGTAA
>SAMEA5043675__coassemble_146_pt1 | contig 22675 bp, 28 predicted proteins | sample SAMEA5043675__metabat2_low_PE_002 | metagenome-assembled genome bin SAMEA5043675 (sample SAMEA5043675) | Gadus morhua
GTTAATGTCCTGTTTCCACTTTTCTTTATCTCCAAAATTTCTTTTTCAATATTTCCTGTGGACAAGTAAAATAATACCATATTTTTTAAAAAACGTCAACCTCTTTTTTTCTTTATTATAAAAATTTTAAATATATTTTTAAAAAAGATTTGAAATTCATTTCAAAACATATCTTTTTCATCAGGTTTTCCTTTGTTTTTTCAACTTTTATAAAAAGAAAAAAAAGATTCTCATAATTAGGATTATGTGAGAATCTTTTTTTCTTTTTTTTACTCTATTAATGCTTTTATTTAGTTTTTATTTTTAGTCTCCAAAATATATTCTTAATAATATTCTAATCAATTTTTCATCATCAAATTTATTTGGATTTCCACTTGTACAAATATCTTTTTTTATCTCTGAAATCATTGTTGGAATTTCATTTTTAAAAACTTCTAATTTTATTCCTACATCTTTAAGTGAAGTAGGAATTTGCATTGTTTTTTTCATATTTTTTATATGTTCAATCAATGCTTCTTTTCCACTTAACTGCAAAGAACTTTTTATCTTCAACTCTTGAGCTATTAATGAATAATATTTATCAGCATTTGTATTTTCATCTATTATATATGGCATTACTATTGCGTTTGCTCTTCCATGACTCAATTTAAATATTGCACCCACAATATGAGCTATACTATGATTAATCCCCAAAGAGGAGTTATTAAAAGCTATTCCAGCCATGCAAGAAGCATTTTGTACATTCTCTCTATATTTTATCTCTTTAGGATTTTTATAATGTTCAAGCAAATTCTCATTTATCAACTTCATAGACTCTAATGCAATAGGGTTAGTAAATACACTTCTTTCTTTTGATACAAACGACTCCATAGCATGTGTAAGAACATCCATTCCTGTATCTGCTATAATATGGGGCGGGAGCGTTTCCATAAAGCTAGGATTTAATATTGCTAAATTAGGAAGCATTTCATCATTTGCTAATGCTATTTTTCGTTTCCCTGCACTTATTACAGAATATGATGTAACTTCTGAACCAGTACCACTTGTTGTTGGAATTGCTATAAAATATCTTTTTGGATGTGGTTCTCCAATTTCTTCTGCTATTTTTTTTTCAAAATATAGCATGCCTTTACAAGCATCAATAGGGGAACCTCCTCCTATCGCTATAACATAGTCAGGATCAAAAGATATCATTTCTTTCATTCCTTCTTCTATAATTTCAATTGTTGGATTAGGAGTTACTTTTGAAAATATTTCTACCTTCACTTCTGAGGCTAGCACATTAAGAACTTTATTAATAAGTTTTAAATCAACTATGGATTTGTCAGTTACAATAAAACATTTTTTTATATTATGTTCTCTTATAACATTCAATGAATTTTCACCAAATTCTATTTTAGGTTTAATGTAAAAACTACTCATTTATTTTCACTCCTTTTATTTTTCCTCAAGCCAATTAGCAGGATAAACAACATATATAAATTTAGCATGTTCTGGTGCACTAAACTTTATTTTAGAATTCTTAGGAATTAGCATTACATCCCCTTTTTCTCCTACAATTTTTCTTCCATCCACTATTATTTCTAATCTACCTTCAATAATATAATCAATTTCATCATATGATAGTGTCCAATCAAAAGTACTTTCAGTCATTTCCATCATTCCAGCACCTATTCTTGGGCTTTCTTCTAATGAAAATAAATCTGTTACATATACTTGATCGTTAGGATTTCCAGTATCAAATTTAACTTTTTCTATTTTTTCACTTTTTATGACACCAATTCCACTTTTATCCATAAATTTTATCTGTTCTTTTTTATTTTCCATCTCTTTTTCTATAACTTTTCTTATGATTTTTTCTAATTCTATACTAGTAATATTCATTTGGCCTCCTAATTTATTTAACATTTTTAAACATAATTTTAGCTAATATGACTGCAGAAATTCCACCAACTAACTTTCCAACTACCATTGGAAAAATCATACTTTTATCTACTCCAGCAGTGAATCCTAAGTGATCACCAAAAACAAATGCTCCACTTACAGCAAATGCTACATTGAGTATTTTTCCTTTATTATTCATGTTTTTCATTAATCCAAACATAGGTATACTGTTAGCTAATGTGGCAACCATTCCTGCTGCTGATTCCTCATTCATTCCTAACATTTCTCCCATTTTACTTAATGGTTTCTTCAAGACTTTTGTTAAAAAATATACCAATGGAAAGGCACCAGCTAGTGTTATTGCTATATCTCCTACAATTTTAAATCCTTCTGATAAAGGTGCCATTCCAGGGATAACAACAAAACCTGTTAATTTTTCTATAATACCTGCTGCTAATCCTATTGTTATTACAATAACAACTCCTTTTCCAAAAACAGTAAAGCCTTTTGTCATTTTTTCAGGTGCTTTCCAAAGACCTAAAGCAATTAATAAAGCCACTATAATTATTGGTAATATATTTACTAATATCATCTCCATAGGGAAACCTGCTACAATTCCACCTACTATACAACCTAAAGGAATTGTAATTATTCCTGCTAAAATACCTTTAGCTAAAAATTCTCTATCACCTTTTTCAATTATTCCAAGAGCTACTGGAATAGTAAATACAAGAGTTGGTCCCATCATTGCACCTAATATTAATCCTGCAAATTTTCCTGCATCTGGCGTCAAAGCCAATTCTACGGCAAGAGGGTATCCTCCCATATCGTTAGCTAGTAGTGTTGTTGCAAACATGGCAGGATCTGCCCCTACTAGTGAGTATATCGGAGATATTACTGGTCTTAAAATTTTTGCTAATACAGGAGCAAGAGATATTACTCCAACCATTGCAAGGGCTAGTGAACCCATTGCAAGTATCCCTTCTTCAAATTTTTCTCCATATCCAAAACGATTTCCTAAGCACTTATCTATCGCACCTATAACCATAAAAATAACCATCAAATATATTATAATTTCATTTATCCCCACTCTATATCATCTCCTTAATTTTTTTAGTTATTTTTCTTACTTCTTCACAACTAACTATATTATAATTTTCTTTAAGAATTTTTTTTATTAATTCATCACAAGAATCAATTTTATTAATATTTTTTTCTAACCCTGTAGTTTCATAGATTATTTCAATATTTTCTTTAGCTAAGTAATCTTTTATCATAGGAGTTATAATCATCTCTTGGGTTTTATAGAATTTATTTTCTTTTATATAGTTACTAATAGTATCTAACTTTATTAATATTTTTTTCATTTTATTTTTCTCCCTCCTTTTCATCGATTATCCCGACTGTTATAGCATCAATCGGTAAAGATTTTGTTGTTGCACCATTTCTAGCACTACTACCTTTTGTTATTATGACTCTATCACCTATTCCAGCACCTATGGAATCTGAAACTACTATTTTTTTCCCATCTTCTAGTTCAGCCACTAAAAATGTTACTCCATTTAGTGCAGGATCTTTTCTAGTTGCCCAAACATTTCCAACAATTTTTCCGATTTCCATAATTTCACCTTCTTACTAGTTTTATATTATTTTTTCTAATTATATCTTTTGCTAATTCTGTTATAATCGTTTCTTCAGAGATATAAAGAGTTTCTACTCTATTAACCAAACTCTCTTTTATTTTTTTTTCATCTAAAACTTTTTCAAATATCTCTAACTCCATTCCTTTATTTTCTAACAAGTTTTTTATTTCAGCTTTCTTAACTATTATAACACCATATTCTTTAAGTTTTTCTTCATAAGATAAATATTTTTTTCTCAATACTAGTGGAATCAAACTATAATTTCTCCACTCTATTCCCTCTTCTAAAATAAAAATTTGTTTGTTTTCTAAAATTAATTTTAACAATTGTTCACATTGTTCTGTGCTGTAAGTCCCCATTGAAATATTAACCAATGATGGAATCGACAATGTACTTACTATTATTTTTTCAGCGTTCTTTACAATTTCAAAACTATTTTCTAATTCCTGTTTTAAAAGATTATCTTCTCCTAAAATAGTTATCTGATCTTTTTTATTTTTTAGAGCATTTAATTCTTTTTTTATTATTTCTATAATCTCATTTTTTAATTCTTCATTCATAAATCTCACCATAAGAATCTTTTGTTATAAAAAAAGCATTGGCTTCATCATAATCTATGTGCATGTTCAAAATAAAATCTTTATTTACTCTTATTAAAACATTCTCAAAAATTCCTGGGCGTTCACTATTAATCTTTATTTTTACTATATCTTTGTCTTTAACATTTAATCTATTAGCATCTTCTTCATTCATATGAATATGATTTTTGGCTACAATTACACCTCTATCTATTCTTACAATTTTTTCACCATTATTAATTATTACTCCTGGTGTATTTTCTATTGAACCTGAATTTCTTAATACAGGAACTGTACCCAATATTCTTGAATCAGTTAATGATAATTCTATTTGTGTTTCCTCTCTGAAAGGTCCCAGTATTATCACATTTTCTAAAATTCCTTTTGGTCCTATTAATCTAACTCTTTCCTTGTAGGCATACTGTCCCAATTGTGACAGTTCTTTTAATATTGTAAATTCATATCCCACTCCAAATAATATTTCAGCTTCTTTTTTTGATAGATGAACATGTCTTCCTGAAGATTCGATAGGTATTTTTTTTATTTTCACTTGTTCTGTAATTTTCTCTTTTATTATCTTTACCAACTCATCAATTTCCATAAATCCCCTTCACTTCCTTTAGCATCATAACGTATATTCCACTACTTAGTCTATTTAAAGCTTTAACAATATCTTCCCTTTCTAATTCATCATTTTTATCTAAATAGGCTTCTATTGCAGATATTTCTACCTCTCTAACTAAACTTCTAACTTCATTTAATCTTAACATAATCAGACTACCTTCTGAAGATACATCAAATAAGTGCTCTATTTTAAAATATTTCTTAGGGTTATGAGAGATTTTTTTTATATCTTCTAAATTCTCACCACATAGAGTAATTTCTTCCAAGTCACTCTCTAAAATTTCTGATATAACAATTTTATTAATAAATTTTTCTATTGAATCTAAATCTTCATTTAATTTCAATTTTTTATTTGTTTTCAATATATTGGACAATAATATAAACTTACTTTTCAATATATCTAGTTTCCCTCTCAAAATTATTCTTTTATTATTTTTTTTCACTAGAATATTATCTTTTATTTGAGTCATATATTCTGGTTTTTCAAAATAAAAACCTCCATCAACACCTTTATACTTAGCTATTGGTTTGATTTCTTTTTCTATCTCTGATTTCTTTTCTTTTAAAATTCCACTTTGAATTTTTTCTCCAATTACTAATTTTATTGACATTTGAGACATATATTCTTGAGCCGATGGAGTGACTATTGTGTCTTCCTCTACTCTCAATTCTTTTATATTCTCTTTTTTATAAAGAGTTCTTAGTTTTTCTTCTGTCAATACCATTGATTTCTCCCTATTTTTCCAGAATTTCCTTCATTATTTTTCTTATTATTTCTTCCATTTTTTCAGTTTCTACAGAACAATTTTTCTCTACTTTCTTTATATCTTCTAATTCTTTCACACCCCAAACTGCTTTTCTTACATTAATTAAATTTAGAGGTGTTACATTATCCGAAGTTGAACTACCACCAACAGCACCACATCCCAGTGTTAGAGCTGGAGCTAAATTAGTTGTTCCTCCTATTCCACCCAATGCACCAGGGGTATTTATTAATAGTCTTGATACTGGCTTCTTTAATGCAAATTCTCTTATTATTTCTTTGTTTTCAGAATGTATCATTGTTGTGTGACCGATCCCTTCAACATTTAATATTTCAATAGCTCTATCACAAGCTTTTTCCCAATTTTTTTCAACATAAAAAGCTAGAATTGGTGCTAATTTTTCTCTTGAATATGGATTCTTTTTAGAAACAGTTTCTTCTTTTGAAATTATAACTCTTGTCCCTTGTGGGAACTTTATTCCTGCAAGTTCACCTATTTTTTCTACACTTTTTCCAACTATTGCCGGATTCATAGTTCCATTCATTCTTAAAATAAATTGTCCTAATTTTTTAGATTCTTCTCTTGTTAAAAAATGTGCTCCTTGCTCTTTTAATTCTCTTACTACCTCTTCTTCACTTTCTGTCTCTACTATAATTGATTGCTCTGAAGCACAAATAACTCCATTATCAAAAGTTTTACTATCTAATATTCTTTTTACAGCTAATTTTTTATTTGCACTTTTCTCTATAAATGCTGGACCATTTCCAGGACCTACTCCTATAGCAGGATTTCCTGATCGATAGGCTGCTTTTACCATTGCTTCTCCACCAGTAGCCAATATTAGAGCTATATCTTCATGTTTCATTAGCTCATCTGTTGCCTCCATACTAATAAGTGTTGTTACACCTATCAATCCTTCTGGTACTCCAGCTTCTTTTGCCAATTCTTTTAGTATATTCACAGTTTCAATTATACAATTTTTTGCATTAGGGTGAGGACTTACTATAATTCCATTCCCGGCTTTTAATGAAACTAATACTTTATAAATTGCTGTTGAAGTTGGATTTGTTGAAGGAATTAACCCTGCTATTACACCCATTGGAACACCAATTTCTATAACATTATTCTCTTCTTTTAAAATTCCAATAGTTTTCATATCTTTTATATAATCATATACAGCTATTGCAGCAAAATTATTTTTTATAATTTTGTCTTCATATATTCCAAATCCTGTTTCCTCTACAGCCATTTTTGCCAATTTTTCAGTATGTTTTCTTATTCCCATTGAAAGTTTATATATTACTTCATCTATCTCTTTTTGTGAAAATAAAGCATATTTTTTCTGAGCCACCTTTGATAATTCTATCAAATTTCTTACCTGTTGTCTTGATTCTAAATCTCTATCCATTTTTTTCCTCCATATACCTCTATATTTTTTATTTATATATATTTTTTCATTTCAAAACTTGGATTATTTACAACCTTTAAATCTTTATATTCCGATAATCCTGTAATTAAAACTACCGCTTCTTCTATTGAGCTCACATCTCCTGTAATTACATAATAACTTTTTCCTGCTATTCCATAACCTAAGACCAATTTCAAAACTTTTGCATCAGTATTTTTAAGTACATGATCTAGAGAACTTATACTTTCTGATATTGTAGTATATTCTACTATTGCTATTGATTTTTCTATTTCAACATTATTTTTACCTTTCAAAATTTCTAATATTTTTTTTGAAACACCAGATATTAATTTTATTTTTAAAGATACTTCTACTTCATTCAATGCAATTTTTACAGATTCATTATCTCCATAAATTATAAAAAAATATTTTCCTGGACAAGTTGTACCTGCTTTATATACTCCAACTTCTGAATTTTTAATAACTTTATCTAAAGTCCATATTCCTGTTGGGATATCTTTAAATTCTACTATTCCTATTGTATTCATTTTTCTCCTTATTATAGGAGACCCTAGACAACTAGGGCCTCCTCTTTGGATTTATTGTTTTATTTCTGGTAAAATAGCTTCTACATCTGAATGTGGTCTTGGAATTACATGTACTGATATTAATTGACCTATTCTATCAGCTGCTGCTGCTCCTGCATCTGTAGCTGCTTTAACTGCTCCTACATCTCCTCGAACTAATACAGTTACTAGTCCTCCACCTACCATTTCTTTTCCTATAAGAGTAACATTTGCTGCTTTAACCATTGCATCTGCTGCCTCTATTGCTGCTACCAATCCTTTTGTTTCTATCATTCCTAATGCGTTTAATGTTGCCATTTGAATCAACTCCTTTTAGTTTTTTTTATTTTTTGTTTTTTAGTGCTATCTTTTATAATACCCTCTTCTAGATCTGGGGCCTTTTTTTCATCTATCTTTTTTTCTATTATTATTTCTTCTAGTTTTGGTTCTGTTGGTTTTGTTAGTTCTATTGGTTTTTGCTCTTCTTTTTCTTTTAATTTATTAGATCTATCCAGCATTTTAAATATTTCAATATCTGGTCTTGCCATTATAGTACTACCAATATATACACCCATTTTTTTTGTTGCAGACACTGCAGCTTCCATTGCTGCATTTACTGAACCTATATCTCCAACAAATTCTACTGTTACTATTCCACCAGTAATTAAATGCTTATTATATATTTCAACATCTGAAGTCTTACAAGCTGCATCACATGCTTCAACTGCTCCAACCAATCCCATTGTTTCTATTAAACCCAAAGCCTTCATAATTTTCTCCTATTAATATTTTTTTGGATTTTCAGCTACAAATTTAACTGCCTCAGCAAAAGCTTCACAAGCTACTTTACAAGCTGATTGAGAACCTGTTAGAAGTCCCCCTCCAAAGTTTGTTTCAGTTGGTGGTCCAAATAGTGCTTTTAGTTCTACGTCTGCTGACTTTAGAGCTACATCTAGAGCATATATAGACTCAAGAGGTGGTGCTACTAAATATGCTAGTGCCTCTCCTGCTTCAATCCCTGCTGTTTTTGATAAATATGTCCCTGTTCTTGATATACAGTGTGCATAATAAGGGATTGTATCATCTTCATTCGCACTATAGAAACAAGCTTCATTCTCAACAAATTCTACTATTGTATCCAATCCACTTCTTACTTCTGCTGGAGTTGGTCCAGCAATAATCCCTATAACTTCACCAGCTAATTTCGTATTAGCATTAGCTGCTCCACCATAGAAAGATTTTCCATATATAACTTCAACTTCTGCCATTTTTGTCGCATTGTCTAACGCTGTATACATAACATCATCTGAATCACCAGTTAGTATCCCTATACTTTTATATCCTTTTGGAATTTGAAGTTCTTCTGCCATCTTATCATCAATATTAGCAATTAATTTTATTGACAATATCGATGCTTTTAACTTATCGTTAACCATTATCCACTTCCTTTTAATTTTTTATTATAACTTTAAATCTTGACCACTTGCTTTAGCGTCTAACATTTTCTTAATTACCTGTGCAATATGGGCACCAGCTTCCACTGCTGGAGTACCTTTTCTGTGAATATTAGAAATTACTGTTCTTTTTGATTCAGGTATCCCAATATAACCCTTATATGTAATATATGCACTCATACTTTCTGCAGTTGCTAACCCTGGTCTTTCTCCTATTAAAACACAAGTTACCGTTGAGCCTACAACTTCTGTAACCTCGTCTTCTGCCGCTACTCTTCCATATTTCATATAGAACGGTGTTCCTGATGAAATATTAAAAGATTTTAATCCATTCAACAGTGATGGTAAAATATCTTCTAAATTTGCTTTAACAGCTGTAGAACTTAATCCATCGCATATATAAATTTGAACTTGAGGATTTTTTTCACATTTTTCTTGTAGTAACTTTATACCATTTTCTGACACTCTTCTTCCCAAATCTGGTCTTGTAATATATTCATCTTTTGATTCACATTTAGATTGAATTGTAAATAACCCATTCTTTTCTAAAAATTCTTCCTCTAAATCTGTAAAAACTGCATCAATTGCTGAAGCATGGTCTGCTCTAAATCTCAGCATAGTATCTGTTGTATATCTCGTTCCACTACGTGAAATCCCTACTCTTGCTGGTGTTTTTCTTTTATATTTTAATAATTCTTCTCTGTTGATTGGATTTTTTATTCCAATAACTTCACGTAAATCTACTTTACTTATATCTATTACTTTACTATCCTGTAGATTTTTATTTTCTGAACCAGTAGTTTGAGTATTATACTCCTTTTTCCCTGTATCTTTAACATTTAATTCTTTCATTACTTCTGAAATTAAATTTTTTAAATCTCTTTCTGAAATCATCTTCCCTCCTTTAAAAATAGTGAAGCATCTCCTGCTATTTCACTTAATTCACCGTTACTAGTTCTAATATTCATAGCTTCTAACCACACATCAAATTCTTTTATAGGACGTAAATTCATAGTTTCTCTTAAAGTTTGAATATCATGATATCCTGTAGTTTGGTAATTAAGCATTATATCATCTCCAGCAGGTACACCCATAAAATAGTTACATCCTGCTGCTGATAATAGTACTCCTAAATTTTCTATATCATTTTGATCAGCTTTCATATGATTAGTATAACAAACGTCTACTCCCATAGATAGTCCATGAAGTTTCCCCATGAAATGATCTTCCAATCCTGCTCTTGTTACTTGTTTACTATCATATAAATATTCTGGTCCTATAAATCCAACAACAGTATTTACGATAAATGGATCATACTTCTTAGCAAAACCATAACATCTTGCTTCCATCGTTAGTTGGTCTACCCCGTGATGACCGTCTGATGATAATTCTGACCCTTGTCCTGTTTCAAAATACATAACATTTGGACCTGCTGCAGTTCCGTGAGTCAAACCTAACTCATATGCTTCTTGTATCATTTTTCCATCAATTCCAAATGCTTCATTAGATTTTTCTGAACCTGCTATACTTTGAAATATTAAATCTGTTGGAGCACCACGTTTTATCGCTTCCATTTGAGTAGAAACATGAGCTAACACACAAATTTGAGTTGGAATTTTCCATTTTCTTTTTATTTCATCAAATCGCTCAAGTACTCTAATTACACTATCTACAGTGTCATCTACTGGATTTAGACCTATCAAAGCATCTCCCACCCCGTAACTTAATCCTTCAAATAGTGATATCATTATCCCATCTGGATCATCAGTTGTATGATTAGGCTGCAATCTTGCTGCTAATACTCCACTTCCACCAATTGTGGTATTACAGTGTTTTTTTACAATTATTTTCTTTGCACAATGTACTAAGTCTAAATTTGACATTAATTTTGTTACTGCTGCTATCATCTCTGAAGTCAAACCACGTCTAATCCATTGAATTTCACGATCTCTAACTTCTGTACTAAGTAGCCAGTCTCTCAATTCTCCAACTGTCCACTCTTTTATTTCTTCATAAATTCTTAAATTAAGTCCATCAATAATTATTCTAGTAACTTCATCTTCATCATAGGGTACTGCAGGGGTTTCTTTAAATTCTTTCAACTTAATATCTGAAAGAACTTCTTTTGCTGCGATTCTCTCCTTTGTTGTTTTTGCTGCTACTCCTGCTAATTCGTCACCTGATTTTTGTTCATTTGCTTTTGCCATTACATCATACAATGTTTTGAAGGTATACTCTTCTCCAAAAAGAATTGTGTTTAATCTCATTACTTCACCTCTTTATTTATATTTTTTAAAAATTTAAAATCAATGTCTTAACAATAACTGGTAAAACGCTTCCATTTCCAAGGGGTTCTCCTATATCAATAAAATCACCATCCCCAACTTTTATTCCATCAACACAAATTATCGGAAAATCTTTCTCATATTTTAATGATAACATTTGCCCTAGGGCTTTTCCCATATCTGATTCCACTATTACTACTAATTTAGTTGATTTTTCAAAAATTTTATATAAAACTTCTGCAATTGCTATTATCTCTTTATAACTTATATTATCTTGTCCCACAAGACCTACTGCAACATCTTGGAGTCCATCTTCTAGTCTAAACCATTCTAATTTTTCTTTAATTTTTTCTTCTAGTTTTTTATAATCACCAGAAAATTTTTGTTCATCAATCTTTATAACAGGGATATTTTTTAATGGTAGAATACTTTCTGAATAGTAGATTGTACTTCCACTAATCTCTGTTGTATGAGAACCAGCTCCCACTACAGTAGCACCTATCGTTTCTCCTAACTGTACCACATTAACATTTTCTTTTTTTAATTTCTTTTGAATTGCCATTCCTAAAATTATTCCTATATCCCCATATTTGAATAAATCTATTCCTGGTTCCGTATAAATATAATCTGCAACTCCACCAGAAAAATTTACATATTCAGCTAAAGTATCATCTTTTAACTTTTGTCTGTTATTAGGTTAAAATAATCCTTACTTTTCTCTTTTATTCCTATTGACTCCAATAAAATTTCACCTAATTTCTCACATAAGCATCTTAATTCTTCCAGCTTAGGTACTAGTCCTACTTTTATTGTATTTAACTTTAATTCTAAAATAATTTGTTTATATTTTTCTGATATAAAAATTATTTTTTCACCAGACAAATCAAATTTTATTAACCTTCCACCTATATCTAAGCAGTTATTATCAATTACTTCTCCATTCTTAAATTTAGAAATATTTGTAGTTCCACCACCTATATCTAAATTAAAAATACTAGTATTTTTATCATTTGAAAACTTCATTGCTCCAGAACCTTTTCCAGATATAATGCTTTCCAATTCTGGGCCTGCTGTTGCAACCACAAAGTCTCCAGCCATGTCACTCAAAGAGTCCAACACTTCTCTTGCATTATTTTTTCTTGCTGTTTCTCCTGTTATTATAACTGCTCCAGTAATAATTTTTTTTATTTCTATTCCTGATTTTTGATATTCATCCACTATTATTTTTCTGAGTTCAATAATATCTATTTCATTTTGACTTTTTAAAGGGGTAAAATATATTTCACTTCTATAAACTATTTTTTTATCTATAATTTGAATTTGTGGCACTCTGGCACCAGAAGAAATATTTTCTAATATTATTTTAGTAAAAACAATTTGTGTTGTCGAAGTACCTATATCTATTCCTACACTTATTATTTCCTCTTTCATAAAAACTCCTTTTTTTAAAAAAGCTAAAGAGAATAGTTCATAATTAACTACTTTCTTTAGCTTCTTTGCTAATTATAGATAAATACTCCATTGTATTTATTACTCATTTTTCATTTCAATTTTAATAGTTGTTCCCTTTCCTACAAGGCTTTCTAATATAAATTTTCCACTTAATTGTTCTATAATTATTTTTTCTACAATTGTTAATCCTAAACCATATTTTTTAATCTTCTTCTCTTCTATACCGACTCCATTGTCAGTAATTATAATAGTAGAATAGAACATTTTTTTTTCAATCAATATATCTATTTTTCCAACCCTTAAAAATTTTTCTTGAAATTTTTCTGGAAAAGCATAATCAATTATATTTTGAAAAATTTCATTTATTACTAATGCAATTGCTGTTGCTTTATCTGAAGATATATTAAAACTATCTCCTACTATATTAAAGCTTATTTTTTCACTTTTGTCAAGTGCTGTTGTAGAGAAATTTTTTAAAATCAAACCAATTATCTCTTTTATATCCAATTTCTCCAAGCCATTCTCTGACAAAACTTCATGTGTAATTGCAATACTTAATATTCTACTTATTGTTTCTGTTAAAATTTTTTTTACTTCATCATTCATCGTCCTTCTTTTTTGAATCCTTAATAGACTCGCAATTGTTTGCAAATTATTTTTTACTCGATGATGAATTTCTTTTATTGCTACAGATTTATATACTAATTCTTTTTCTTTATTCCTTTCTTTCGTAATATCTCTAATTACCATAATTATATTTTCTTTATTTTTTTTTACTTTTGTAACAAAATAACTGACTGAAATAGAACGAGTTGAAATATTTATTTCTGCTATATTCACTTTTTTTATTTTTAAAATCTCTTCATATGTTATTTTGCTGATTACAATATTTTGAAAATGTTCTCCTACTATCATTTCACTAAATCCAAGACAACTATATATCTCCTTAGCTGATCTATTGGCATAAGTTGCTATTCCTTTATGGTCAAATACAATTATTCCATCATTCATAAAATCTGATATATTATTTTTAGAGTCATCAATGGTCCTAATAATCCTCTTAGTTGCAACATTCAACTGTTTTAATGCTAATAAATTTTGTTCTCCTGAAAACTCTACAATTATTGCTCCCACAATTGCTCCATCATCAGTTTTAATAGGTAGTACATTTTGTAATACACTCTCACCCTCTTGAGTTATTGCTTTATAATTCTTTGAAGGTAAGGTGGTTGATAATGTTCTAAAAACTGCAGGTTCATTTTTCTCTAAAGCAAACTGTCCACTTATATTTTCAGAATATAAGCTCTTATTCTCAGGTCTATAATGATAAACCACCATGGCTTTTCCTGAATCTTTTGTTGGACAATCAATAAAAATATCTAAATTCAAAATATTTCCTAATACTCTAACTGTTTCTACTATGGTCTCAACTTTATTTATTTCAATAGGTGTCAAAGTTCCACAGCTTTTACAAAAATTTCTTATCACAAAAGTTCCCCACTTCTATTAATAATTTCTACTAAAACTGAAACTTCCATTCGTTTCTCCATGCTAATTGTTCTTATTTTTTTGTACGCTTCTTCTTCTGTTAAAGAATATTTTGCCATCAAAATACCCTTCGCTTTATCCAATTCTTTTCTTTCTTTTAGTTTTTTTTCTATTTTTACTACTGATTCTTCTAAATCTTTTTTTTCTTTAAAGTTTTTATAACAAAAACTTATTTGTCCCAATAAAACATCTTCATTTAAAGGTTTTATTAAATATCCAGCAACTCCGTTTTCTGAACTTTCTTTTATATAATCCTTATTACTATAGGCAGTTAGCATTATAATACAGCCTTGATAATTTTCTTCTTTCAAAATTCTAGCTACATTAATCCCATTTAATAAAGGCATTTTTATATCTAGTAAAATTATATCTGGTTTTAATATTTTCACTAAATTCAGACACTCTAAGCCATCACAGGCCTCACCAATGACTTCATAACCATTTAATTTCAAAATCTCTGACAAATCCATTCTAATTAAAGAACTATCTTCAGCAATTAAAATTTTCAACTTCATAATTTTACCTCATATTGTATCATTTTTTATTCAGAATGACTTATTTTCAATAGTTTTCTAATCTCTTTTATATTAGCTTTTTCTGATGAATTTATTGCATATATTTTTTCTACACCAGAATATTTCAAAAATTTACTCGCTCTTTCTATATTGGAATTTAAATCTGTTTTAGTGATTATTCCATATATAGTCTTCCCGTGAAACATTTCTGTGAAATTTGGAGGATACAAACTTTCTTTATCCTCAGCAGATTGTAACATAAAAATTATATCTACATCTCCACTTGCAACAGATAGAGCTCTATAATAATTTCTATTCTCTAAATATTCACCAGGCGTATCTATAATCTCACCTTCATAAAGTATCATCTGAGTCTTTCGATATTCTATAACTTCATCATTTAATATCTGAGCCAACGTAGTTTTTCCACATCCTGTTCGACCAATCAGCATTACTTTCATCTTTAAGACCTAGTCATAGAGAAAGTAGAAAACTTCAAAACATCTTTTAAAAAATCTGTTATAGACCTTAAAGAGCATTCTACACTTGAAACATCTCCTGTAATTACCAATGTTCCACTAAATCTATCTAAAAAGCCTATTTCAACATCTCCAGATTTTGTAGCTATATCTGCTGCTATTATTGCTGCTTCTCCAGGAGTAATTGTCAATATTCCAATAGCATCTTTTTTTTCCATCACTAAACCCAATTTCTTATAAATAGAAGAATCTGGATGAGCGATAAGGTGAGCTAAAGTAACTTGTTTCCCTGGAACATATTCTTGAACACTTCTTAATTTTTCCATACATAACTCCTTTTTCCTTTAAAAACTTTAAAAATAAAGACTACTTAATTTATAATTTTTCATTAATCATTTAAGTCGTCTTTTATATTATACTGTTGTTATTTCTTTTTCCTTTTTAGTTAAAATTTCATCTATCTCTTTTATTGTACCATCAGTAAGTTTTTGAGCATCTATCTCAAATCTTTTTAAATCATCTTCACTAATTTCATTGTCTTTTTCTAATTTTCTTAAACCATTATTAATATCTTTTCTTATATTTCTAACAGCTATTTTTCCATTTTCTGCTTCTGTTTTAGCCAACTTAGCATACTCTTTTCTTCTTTCAGCTGTAAGGTCTGGTATCATCATTCTAATTACTTTTCCATCATTATTAGGTACTAATCCAATATTTGAAAACATTAATGCCTTCTCTATTTTAGGTATTACCGATTTATCCCAAGGATCTATCACTAATAATCTTGCCTCTGGAGCCGATACTGTTCCTACTTGATTAAGAGGTGTATCTGTTCCATACATATCAACTTTTATACCATCTAGCATTGCTACATTTGCTCTTCCTGCTCTTATCGAAGTAAACTTCTGTCTTGTTGCTTCTACTGCTTTCCCCATTTTTTCTTTTGCTTCTGAAATTACTTTATTTGCTGGCATTTTATACTCTCCTATTTTCACTTACTCAATCGTTCAACATCTATTAAATTTTTATTTTTCAACAACTGTTGTTCCTAATTTTTCTCCACAAATCACTTTTACAATATTTCCCGCTGTAACAGAATCAAAAACAATTATAGGTAATTTATTCTCTCTACAAAGTGATATTGCTGTTGCATCCATTACCTTCAAATCTTTGTTTAATACTTCTGTATAAGTCACTTCCATATATTTTTTTGCATCACTATATTTCATTGGATCTTTATCATAAATTCCATCAACTTTTGTAGCTTTCATAACTACATCAGCATTTATCTCAATTGCTCTTAGAGCTGCAGCAGTATCTGTTGTAAAGTAAGGATTTCCTGTCCCTCCACCAAATATTACAACTCTCCCTTTTGATAAATGTCTTTGGGCTTTTCTCTTGATAAAAGGTTCTGCGATTTTAGGCATTTCAATTGCACTTTGAACTCTACATTCAACACCTATTTTTTCTATTGCATTTTGAAGTGCTAAAGAATTTATAACAGTTGCAAGCATCCCCATATGGTCTCCTGTAACTCTATCTATCCCCTGCGAAGACCCAGAAAGACCTCTAAAAATGTTACCACCACCAATTACAACAGCAAGTTCAACACCTAATTCTGTAACTTCCTTAATCTGATTCGCATATGATGTTATAACTTCAGAAGAGATTCCAAATTCTTGTTCTCCCATTAAAGCCTCTCCACTCAATTTTAAAAGAACTGTTTTATAAGCTGGTTTCATTTTTTACTCCCTTATTATTTTTTTCTTTAAGTTATGTAAAAAGAGGTACAACTAAAGTTGTACCTCACTAATAGAATTTAATTATCCTTTAAGCTGAGCTGCAACTTCTGCTGCAAAATCTACTTCTTCTCTTTCAATTCCGTCTCCAACTTTATATCTTCTAAAAGATATTACTTTACAATCTCCTGCAAAAGTAGCAACAGTTTCTTTGTTTACTGCTTTTACAAATATTTGATCAACTAAGCAATTATCCTCATAAAATTTATTCATTTTACCAACTAATATTTTTTCAATTATTTGTGCTGGCTTTCCTTCTGCTTCCAATTGCTTTCTAGATATTTCTTTTTCTCTCTCTAAATCTGTTTTTGTAACTTCTTCACTAGTAACATACTTAGGATCCATAGCAGCAACATGCATAGCAATATCTTTTGCTTTAGCAACATTTGCATCTGTTCCCTCACCTATTAATTCTACAATAACTCCCAATTTTCCACCTAAGTGATTATATGTAGTTACAAATCCTTCAGTAGAAACTTTTGAGAATCTTCTTAGGTTCATGTTTTCACCAATTTTAGCTATAAGCTCTGATATTGTAGCAGTTACTGTTTTTCCTGCTTCGATTTCTACAGCATTAAGCTCTTCAACAGTATTTACATTTTTATTTTTTAAAACTATTTCTACTAACTTGTTTCCTAAAGCTATAAACTCAGGATTCTTAGCTACAAAATCAGTTTCAGAATTAAATTCTAATACTACTGCAGTTTTTTTATCAGAAGATACTCCTTCAAAAATTAAACCTTCTGCTGCAATTCTTCCAGATTTTTTAGCAGCTTTAGCTATTCCTTTCTCTCTAAGTAAGTCGATAGCTTTTTCCATATCTCCACCCATATCTATAAGTGCTCTTTTACAATCCATCATTCCAGCACCAGTTCTTTCTCTTAATTCTTTTACTAAACCAGCCGTTACCTCTGCCATTTTCTTCCTCCTTATTTTATATAACAATAAAAAGTGAGAATTTACTCCTTTATTATTGTTAATTTTATATAAAGAATTGAGTAATCTAAAACAATCACTCAATTCTACATTTTTTTTTAGTTTTTACCACTATTACTCTGCAGAACCTTCTTCTACATTAACAGCAACAGTTTCTTCTGCAGCAACTTCCTTACCTTGGTTTCCTTCAATAATAGCATTTGCCATTACAGTTGTAATAAGCTTTACTGATCTTATTGCATCATCATTTGCAGGAATTGGATAAGTTATTAAATCTGGATCTACATTTGTATCTATCATAGCAAATACAGGAATCCCTAAGTTAGCCGCTTCTACAACAGAAAGAGTTTCTTTCTTAACATCTATAATAAATATAGCTTGTGGAACATCTTTCATATCTTTTATTCCAGTTAAGTTCTTAGAAAGTTTTACTAATTCCTTTCTGAAATTTGCTGCTTCTTTTTTAGTATAAGCTGTATCTAAAGTTCCATCTGCTTCCATAGTTTCAAGTTCTTTAAGTCTAGCTATTCTAGCTTTTATTGTTTTATAGTTAGTAAGCATTCCACCTAGCCATCTATTGTTTACATAATACATTCCTGATCTCTCAGCCTGTTCTTTAACTGCATCTTGTGCTTGTTTCTTAGTTCCAACAAATAGAACCTTTCCACCTTTTGATGCGATATCTCTCATAACATCATAAGCTAATTCAATTTTCTTTAAAGATTTATGAAGATCAATAACATGAATCCCATTTCTCTCTGTAAAAATATAAGGTTTCATTTTTGGATTCCATCTCTTTGCTTGATGTCCAAAGTGAACCCCAGCTTCTAATAATTGTTTCATTGTAATTACTGCCATTTTTTTTCCTCCTCAAGATTTTTATTAGGTTATTCTTCCATTAATCTTAAAACTAGACTCCCCAAAATAGAGGCACCATGCCTAGAAACAATTAATGTGTATATTTTAATAACATATTATATTATCATTTTTTTTTAATTCTGTCAATGATATGTTCCTTTTACATTATTTTTTTTTCAAAAAGTTCTGAGAGAGCTTCATTACGAACCACTCTTGAAATTGCTTCTGCAAATATTTCTGAAGAAGTCAAAATTTTTATTTTATCTAATCTTTTATCTTCATTCTGCTGAATAGAGTCTGTTATTACAACCTCTTTTAATGCTGAATTTTTTATTCTTTCAATTGCTGGTCCTGAAAAAATACCATGAGAACAACAAGCATAGGCTTCAATGGCCCCTCTTGCAATAATTGAATCTGCACCACCTATTATTGTTCCGGCAGTATCTATCATATCATCTATAAATATTGCAATTTTCCCTTCAACTTCTCCTATAACATTCATAACTTCTGACATATTAGGTTTAGGTCTTCTTTTATCAATTATAACAATTTTACAATCTAACCATTCTGCTAATTTTCTAGCTCTTTTAACTCCACCAATATCTGGAGATACTACTACAACTTTTTCTCCATGTAGTCCTTTGTCTATAAAATATTTAGCAAGTAGTGGTAAAGCCTGTAAATGGTCAACAGGAATATCAAAAAATCCTTGTATTTGGTCTGCATGAAGATCCATTGTCATTACTCGCGTTGCTCCAGCTTTAGTTAGAAGATTAGCAACTAATTTAGATGTAATTGGTTCTCTAGGATTTGCTTTTCTATCTTGTCTTGCATATCCATAATATGGCATTACAACAGTTATACTTTTTGCTGAAGCTCTTCTTAGTGCATCAATAAATATAAGAACTTCCATCAAGTTTTCATTCACTGGATTAGAAGTTGACTGAATTAAAAAAACATCTCTTCCTCGAACTGTTTCATCAATTCTTATATTTATTTCCCCATCTTCAAACTTCATAACTGCTACTGCTCCTAACTCTGCTCCACAATATTTAGCAATTTTTTCAGCCAACTCATGATTTGAATTCCCACAAAATATTTTCACATCTTTTGAACTAATCATTTACTTTTTCCTCCAGTCAATTTTTATTATTTGTTTATTTCTTTCTACCCCTAAGCTGTTTTCTGGAACATCTTTAGTTATTACAGAGCCTGCCCCTGTCACAGCATTATCCCCTATACAAACTGGTGCAACAAGCATAGTATCACTACCTATAAAAACTTTTTTTCCTATCGTTGTTTTATATTTATTAACACCATCATAATTGCAGGTTATTGTCCCTGCCCCTATATTAGTATGCTCTCCAATAGTTGCATCTCCTAAATAAGTCAAATGTCCGACTTTTACCCCTGTTTCAAGTATTGATTTTTTTACTTCTACAAAGTTTCCTATATGTACTTTTTCTTTCAAGTGAGCTAAAGGTCTTAGATGAGCAAAAGGTCCTATTGTACAATTCTTTTCTATTATACTCTCTTCCAGTACTGAGCTTTCTATTTCTACCCCATCACCTATTATACAATCTATTATTCTTGTATTTCCAAGTATTTTACAATTTTCACCGATTTCTGTTTTACCTTGTATAATTGTATTTGGGTAAATAATAGTATCTCTTCCTATTTTAACTTGTTCCTCTATATAGACAGAATTTGAATCAATTAAAATTACACCTTCTTCCATTAACTCCAAATTTTTTCTTTCTCTCAAAACTTTTTCAGCAATAGAAAGTTCCACTTTTGAATTAACTCCTAAAATCTCCATATTATCATCTAAACAATATGTTGCTACTTCCTTTCCCTCTTCCACTTGAATGCCAATAACATCTGTAAGATAACATTCACCTTTTAAATTATCAGATTTTACTTTCTCTAAAGCTTTAAATAATTCTTTAGAATTAAAGCAATAAACCCCTGCATTTACTTCTTTTATTTTTTTAATTTCTTCATTTGCTTCTTTTTCCTCAACAATACCCTTTATCTTATCCAACTCCTTTACTATCCTCCCATAACCAAAAGGATTTTCATAAACTGAAGTTAATATTGTTGTTACACTCCCTGTTTTCTTATGAGTTAAATAAAGATTTTTTAAAGTTTCTGGTTTTAATAAAGGAGTGTCTCCACAAAGAACCATTATATCACCAGAATAATTTTGAAATTTTTCTTTCGCCATCATAACAGCATGCCCTGTTCCCAGTTGTTCCTCTTGAATAACAAACTCTACATTTCCAAGTTCCTTTAAAACCTCTTCTTTTTTATGCCCTAAAATTAAAATATTTTCTAAAACTCCAACCTCACCCAAAACATTTAATATTTTCTTTATCATGGGAACCCCATTTACCCTGTGAATAACTTTGGGTAATTCTGAATTCATTCTAGTTCCTTTTCCTGCACCTAAGATAAGCCCCTTAAGTTCCACTTGCTCAGCTCCTTTATTTTCTAATTTAACTTTTTTCATTTTTATACTCTTAAAATTAAAATCAATTAAATTTTTTAGAGATTTTTTCATAACTTTCATTAATTTCTTTAAACTTTCTTTCACTTTCCAACTTCTCTTTCTCCGTTGCATTCATAAATTTATCCGGATGATATTTTTTAGCTAGTTCTCGATATGCTTTTTTTACTTCCTCTTTTGTACTTTGTTCATTCACACCTATATTTCTATAATCTCCTGATAGATCTTGGTACCCTGTAAAATTTTGATAGTTATTTTGATAACTGCCATTATTATTACCCTCGTAAAAGTTTCCGCTCTGTCTAAAAAAATCTTCAAACCCTTTGCTATCTCCTGTATTTTTATAATAAAACGTTGTTTTTTTCTTTGGTGTTGCATTTTTAGGCATTAACAAATAACCTACTATCAAAATTAAAAATATCATAGGATGACCTAGTAACCAACTAAAAATTCCAAAGCCAAAAGATAGCATCCACAGCAGGCCTAACAAAAATATAAACGGAATATAATTTAATATTTTTCCACTTGATAATCCAAAGATTATTAAAATTATTATTAATATAAAAATAGTACCACTCATTCCTCACCATCCTCGCCCTACTTAATTAACCCTGTCTCTATAAAAATTGGATAGAATCCCTCCTATCCAATATTTACTTATAATTTTCAGATATTTTTATTTTAAGAGTTTCTATTTTAGCTTTTATTTTTTTATCTCTTGGATCAATTTCATAAGCTGCAATATATGCTTTTATAGCTCTCTTTAATCTATTCATGTTTTCAAATTTTTTAGCAAAATCTAAATGAGCTTTATATATATCAAAATCTAAAAATATAGCAAAATCATAATTTGATACTGCTTGCTTTATTGCACCTATTCTTGAGTAAGCATTACCTAAAATAAAATATCTAAATGCTCCTTCTGGATCTAATTCCAAAGATTTTTCCAAACACTCAATTGCTTGTTGAAAATAATCTTTTTCATAGTAAAGGTATCCTAAGAAACTAATAAATCCATGATTATCTGGTTTCAACTTTACCAATTTTTCATAAATAGATATTGCACCTTCTAAATCTTTTGTATAATATAATATTTTTCCTAATTTATTAAGTTTTTTATAGTTATCTGGTTCAAGTATTAGTTCAACCCTTAGGTTATTTTCTTTTTCTTTAAGTTCGATTATACTTTCAGACGAATAAATTCTAAATATTTCAGTTCGTAACATAATAAGTCTCCCTTTGCTTTAACATCTTTTTTCATTAACTATAAAATATTATACCACAAATAAATAAATAATTCTAACTCTAATTCTTATTTTTGATAGTTTCTTTCCTATAAAGTATCATTTAATATATGACCTTTTATTTTTTCA
>SAMEA5043675__coassemble_147_pt1 | contig 22474 bp, 19 predicted proteins | sample SAMEA5043675__metabat2_low_PE_002 | metagenome-assembled genome bin SAMEA5043675 (sample SAMEA5043675) | Gadus morhua
TAAAGAATTTATTAATGCAGGATTTTCTTATAAATTTTAAATAACAAATAAAAAAAACACTAGTTTAGTATATATTCTAGTGTTTTTTTTATTTGTTTTATTATTTGGTTTCAACAATATTAAAAAATTCTTGTTCTGTCAAAATTTTTATACTCTCAATTTTTTCTGCTTTTTTTAATTTTGAACCTGCATCTTCTCCAACTATTAAATAATCCAATTTTTTGTTAATTGAAACACTATTTGTTCCACCCAATTCTTTTATTAAATCTTGAACTTGATTTCTTGTCCCAAGAGATAATTTCCCAGTAATTAAAAATGTTTTTCCCACAAAAAACTCTAAAAAATTTTCTGTGTTTTTTTCTTCATCCAAAATAGAAAATCCAACTCCAAACCCTTTCAATTTTTCTATAATTTTTAAATTTTCTTCATTTCTAAAAAAGTAATATATAGATTCTGAACCTTTTTTTCCTATCCCCTCAATCTCTCGAATATCTTCTAGTTCCATGGAAATCAAATTATCGATATTTTTAAATTTTTCTGCCAATATTTTACTGGCATATTTTCCAATATGAGATATCCCTAAAGAATACAATACTTTTTCAAAACTAGCCTTTTTTGAATTTTCTATTGCTTCTAATAACTTTTCTATACTCTTTTCACCTAATTTTTCTATCTCAAGTAATTCTTTTTTTAAATTTTTTAAATTATAAATATCAGCACAATCATTTAAGTATCCCAGTTCAATAAATTTTTCCACCAGCTTATCTCCAAAACCAGTAACATTCATACCATCACGTGACACAAAATACTTTATTCTACCTATTTTTTTTCCTATACATTCTAAATTATTACATTTCAAGTCTACAGTATCTTCCTCTTTTATTAATATGGAATCACAACTTGGGCAATTAGTTACTATGGGGATCTCAATCTCTTCCCCTGTCCTTACTTCTTTTACAACACTTACAACTTGTGGAATAATTTCAGCAGCTTTTTCTATAAAGATAGTATCCCCTATTTTTATGTCTTTCCGTACTATTTCATCATAATTATGTAAGCTTGCTCGTTTTACACTACTTCCTGAAAGAGTTACTTTCTCTAGTTCTGCAACTGGAGTTATTTTCCCTGTTCTACCAACTTGCCAAGTTATTCCTAAGAGTTTGGTTGTCACTTGCTTTGCTGGAAATTTGTATGCAATTGCCCATCTAGGTGCCTTTGTTGTGTTTCCTAGTTCATCCCAAACCTCTAAATTATCCACTTTCAACACAAGACCATCTGTTTCATAATTTAATTTTTCTTTTTCTTTTTCCCAATATTTTATTCGCTCTTCAATGCTTGAAATTTCTATTAATTTTTCACATATACCTGTTGTTTTAAAACCAAGTTTTTCTAAATATTCAATTGATTTTAAATGTGAAGTAAAGCCAAAAAATTCTGCATTTAATAAAAAATAAAAATATCCATCTAACCCTCGTTTCTTAGCTATTTCAGAATCAAGTTGTCTCAAAGTTCCTGCTGCTGCATTTCTTGGATTTGCAAATATTTCTTCTCCATTTTCTAATCTTTCTATATTAAGTGTATTGAATTTAGAAATAGGAAGTATTATTTCCCCTCTTACTTCTAAAGAAATTTTTTCTTTTAATTTTTTAGGTATAGACTCGATTGACATAATATTCTCTGTCACATCTTCCCCTACTTTTCCATCTCCTCTAGTTATTCCTTTTACTAATTCCCCATCTTCATAAATAAGACTAATGGAAATTCCATCAAGTTTCAACTCAAGATCATATGAAAGACTTATTTTAGGGGCTATAATATTCTTTTCTACTTTTTTTATAAAATCTAAAACCTCACCAATATTATAAGAGTTAGAAAGGCTTAGCATGGGAGATTTGTGGATAGCTTTTGTAAATTTAGTATTCTTTAAAGTCGATCCTACTTTTAAAGATAGGAAATTATCTTTTTCTTCTTTTAAATATTTCCTTTCCAACTCCTCTAATTCTTTCATTAAAATATCATATTCAGAATCAGATATAATACTACTGTTCTTAGAATAATAGTAATAATTATATTTATCAATCAATTCACGGAGTACTATTATTCTATCTTTTATTTTTATTTTTTCCATATTTATTACTCCTGTGTTAAATTTTATTATTATAAGTTAAAAATAACTCTAGCACCATTAATTAGTTGCTAGAGCTTTTTTTATTTAATCTTTTCTTTTCATATGAGGAAAGAAGATTATATCTCTTATAGAATTTGCTCCTGTAAGTAACATTACAAGTCTATCTATTCCAATTCCTAATCCACCTGTTGGTGGTAACCCATACTCAAGTGCTTCTATAAAATCATCATCAATGACTGCCATGGCTTCATCATTTCCCCTCATAGCTTCTTCAACTTGATTTTCTAGTCTTTCTCTTTGGTCTGCTGGATCATTTAATTCTGTAAAGGCATTTGCATATTCTCTTGCATCAATAAATAATTCAAATCTATCAGTAAATCTAGAATCCTCTGGGTTTTTCTTAGCAAGTGGCGAAATTTCTACTGGATGTCCATAAACAAAAGTAGGCTGTACTATTGTTTCTTCACATTTCTGTTCAAAGAATTCATTAATAACATATCCCACAGAATTCATATGAGGAGCTATTGTTACTTTATTTTCTTTTGCCAAAGCTTTTGCTGTTTCAAAATCAGTAACATTCCAGAAATCTACTCCTGTTATTTCTTTAATTAAATCAACCATATGGACTCTTTTAAATTTCTCTAATAATAATTCTTTTTCATTATAAATAATAGTCGTTGTACCTAAAACATCTTTTGCTAAATATGAAATAATATCTTCTGTTATGTCCATCATATCATTAAAATCAGCATAAGCTTGATACAGTTCCATCATTGTAAATTCTGGATTATGTCTTGTAGAGATTCCTTCATTTCTAAAACTTCTATTTATTTCATAGACCTTATCAAACCCTCCAACTATTAATCTTTTAAGATATAGTTCTGGAGCTATTCTAAGATAAAGTTCCATATCTAGAGCATTATGATGAGTAATGAACGGTTTTGCTGCAGCTCCTCCAAGAACTGGGTGCATCATTGGAGTTTCAACTTCCATAAACCCTCTTTCATTTAAAAAATTTCTAACTCCATTTAAAATTCTATTACGTTTTATAAAAGTTTCTTTTACATCCTTATTAACTATAAGGTCAAGATATCTTTTTCTATATCTTGCTTCTATGTCAGTTAATCCATGATGTTTCTCTGGTAATGGACGAATGTTTTTAGAAAGAAGAGTAAATTCACTTCCTCTTACTGTAAGCTCTCCTTTTTGAGTAAGAAAAAGCTTTCCTTCTATTCCAACAATATCTCCCACTGCTACCATTGTTAGCAGATTAAATACTTCCTCTCCAATCTCATCTTTTCTTATATAAATTTGGATTTTTCCTGTTTCATCTTCAAGATGAAAAAAGATAGCTTTTCCTTGTTCACGCATTGACATAATTCTACCAGCAGTCCTATAAATTTTTTCTTCTTCTGGAGTTCCCACCAATATTTCACCAATCATATTAACTTTATCATATCTTTTTCCAAAAGGATCTATATTTAAATCTCTAATATCTCTTACCCTTTTCCATTTATCCATCATAATATGGTCATTCTTTATTCTATCAAAATATCTTTCCATTCCTAACTCCTCATTTTTTATTTTCTTAATTTAACTAAAGAAATATTACTTTTTCTACTCCATGAAGTCCCTGGAAAATTAGATTTGACTTTTTTAAAATTATTTTCTGCCATTTTTTTCAAACCTAATTTTTCTTGTGAGATAGCAGTACAATAAAGTGCTTCTGCCATTCTAATATTTTTTTCATTAAATTTAATATAATTATTATAATTGCTTATCGCCTTTTCATGATTCTCTAAATACCAGTATGAACTCCCTAATAGGAACCATGCTTCAGAAGTTTTTTGTTTTCCTGATATTTTTTCGAGATATAGTATAGTTTCAGAATATCTCTCTTTTTCATAAGATTCTTTGGCTAAAATCAAATTTTTATCCATTCCTTCTAAAGGAGTTTTTTCAGACATATCCTCTTCATTCACTAGAGCATCTGTGGATGAAATTTTAAAAAATGGATTTTCTAAAAATTTAGTTTCTATTGCAGTTTTTGAGTTTTTAGAAAGAATGTGATTTTTTATATTTTTTTTCAATTCATCATAGTGTTCAGAATACTTATAATATACTCCTTCTGGAGAGTATCCTGCTCCATTTATTATTATTTCATTTTTAAATAATGCTATAATTCTATCTTCTGTTAGATTCTCTTTACTTTTAAGTGTTCTTTGAAGTTTTTTAGCATCAGCTATATATCCAGTTTTTATAAGAAGAGACAATTCTATAAAATTAAGCTCTTCATTGTTTTTTGTCACCTCAGGAAAAGCAAGTTTATAAAAATCGTTTCCTTTTAATGCTCCCCTATAATTTTTTTCAAAATATAATTTTTTTATAGTATCATATATTTCATCTTTTTCAAGAAAATATTTTAATTTATTATTAATTTGAACTGTTTCAACTTTATAATTTTCTTTTGTTATTTTCAAAATATAAACACCTGCATAGACACTTCTAAAAGTCACTACATCTTTTTTATCTTTTAATAAAATCAATTCATAATCATTATTTTTCAAAGAAGTTATCTCAACTTTTAAAATATCTTCCCCTACTAACTTCAATTTTTCACCAGCATATACTTCATAAGCTAATTTTCCAGAAATAATTTTATATTCTCTTACAACATTATTTTTCCAGTTATTCTTTATTTCTCCTAAAGAACGTGTAATGCTATCTAACTGCCCTGGAAGTTTTTCTACCAATAATTTTTCTGTTGTTCGGTCCTCTAAATTAATCATATCTATATTTGGTAAAAGAGTTGTAATATTTTGACAACCACCTAATGTAAATAATAATATAAGTAAATATTTTTTTTCCATTTTCATACAATACCCTCCACTTTAATCAAAACTTTGTAACTCTTATTCTTAAACTATTAAATTCCTCTTTAGAATCATATAATTCATATGATATCTCTAAAAAATTTTTATCCAATTCTATTTTTCCATTTTTTATAAAAAAATTTTTTTCAAAATATTCATTTTTTATTTGGCATTCTCCGTTTCCTAAATTATCAAAATAAAGATTAATACTATTACTTCCTTTTCTTATCATGAAAAGTTTTTCTTTTTCCCATATAATCTCACAAAACCCAAGTTCACTATTGTATGAACATTTTCTAATACCATTTTCATTTTGAAATGTTCCTTTAACATTTTCTTTAAAGGAAGTATCATACTTATCAAAACTTTCTACTATTAAATTAATATCCATCTTCTCCATATTCCTCATCATAATTTATATTATCTATGTCTTTGTCATCAAACTCATAATAGTCTTCATCATAATTTATATTCCCACTATTTAAATATTCCTCTTTCCAATATTCAATAATGTCAAATACTTCATTCTTGTCCTCTACTAATTCTATTGTTTCTTCTAAATCATCGTATAGAAACACTCTGATTTTCCCCTCTAAATCATCTGTAATAAGGTATTCTTTTTCACCCAAAATCACATTCTCAAGAACTTGAATTTCTGTTTCTTCCTCTGCGATTTCAAAATAAAAAGATTCTCCTTGGCTGTACATTTTATCCCCCTTTTCTTTATCACCTTACATTTTATTTATGATATTTATTATTATTAATAATTCCATACCAGCGATATACTTGTTCAAGTAATATTAATCTCATTAGTTGATGTGGAAAAGTCATTTTTGAAAAACTTAACCTTAAATTTGAAATTTTCCTAATTTCATCAGATACTCCATATGAGCCTCCAATAATGAAATTAATGGTGTTTGTTCCAGCAATTCCAATATTTTCTATTGTTTTTGACATTTCTTCAGAACTATAAAAATTACCACTTATATCTAAGAGTATACTATATCCACGATTTTTTTCAAGTATTTTTATTATTTCAGAAGATTCTTTTTTTATAGAAATATTTCTATCCTTATCATTTCCATCTTCTTTTAACTCACAAATATTCACTTTAGCAAAAGCTTGCATTCTTTTTAAAAATTCATTTATTCCATCTTGGATATATTTTTCTTTGATTTTCCCCACACAGATAATATTCACATTCATATTTAGTTCTCCCCTACAATTTTTGAAATATTATTTTCTTTTGAATTTTTTTTCTATTTCATCTTCTGTGAGTTTTAATATTATTGGACGACCATGTGGGCAAGTGTATTTTCCAATATTATGTAGCTTTTCAATCATAATCTCCATTTCTTCTAAAGTAAGTCTTTCACCCGCCTTTATAGCACCTTTACAAGACATTGATATTAAAATTTTTTCCCTTAAATCTAGTCCATTACTATTTTTTAATTCCAACACTAGTTTTTGAAATACTGATTCAATGTTTTCTCTGAAATCAAAAACTGGAATATTTCTTATTAGAATCTCTTTATCTTGAAACTCATCTATTGAAAATCCAAATTCTTCAAATATAGAAATATTTTCAAATATTATTTCTTTATCTCTTGGATCAACTTCAACTCTCATAGGAATTAATAATCCTTGTTTATTAATATTTTTATTTAAAAACTGTTTTTTCAACTCTTCATACAGTATTCTTTCATGAACTATATGTTGATCATAAATTTCTAATTTTTTATCAGCTTCAACTAAAATATATGAATTTAACAATTGCCCTATTACCTTATAAGAAGTCATAATTTTATTTTTATTCTCTTCAATTTTGATATTAGAATTAATATTTTTAAAAGCTGGTAATGATTCTTTTTCAGAAAATTCACCTATACGTTCTTGTACTATCTGGATTTTATTTGCAATTTCTCTTCCTAAGTCGATACCTGTTTTTTCATTTTTTCTTCCTATGCCCCGTAGGTCTAAACTTATATCCTTATTTGTTTTAGTTTGTATATCTAAAACTTTATTTTCCATTATTGGTATAAAATCTTTTGTGGATAGAAAATTATTTTTGGGACTAATAAGCTCTTTTTCCAATTCTCCTGTCTCTTCATTTATTCTTTCAACTACAGTTACCTCTACATTTTTTTCTGTTAAAATATCATTTCCTAATGTCAACTCTTTTATTTCATTCAAAAGTAAATTATAAATATCTAATTCTTTAGAAAACTTTATAATTTTTTTTGAAGGATGTACATTAACATCTATTTCCCCTGGTGGAACATCTAAAAATATTATTGCAAAAGGGTATTTTCCTTTTACAAGTTGAGTATAGTATCCATCCAAAATAGCTTTCTCTACCACCAGAGATTTTACTATTCTTTTATTCACAAAAACAAACAAAGAATCTTTACTTGCTCTTGCAATAGTACTATTTCCTAAAAATCCATATTTAAATTTTCTTAAATTTTTAAATATATTCCCATTAAAAATTTGAACAATTGTATTATCAAGTCCTATTCCTGAAGTCTTAATAGCTTCTTTTCCCTCGATTGTAAGAGTTATTGCTACATTGGGATTTCCTAAAGCTTCACTAATAACTATTTCCTTGATATTATTATATTCAGTTGTAGGTTTTCTTAAAAATTTTAATCTAGCTGGTGTATTAAAAAATAGTTCTTTTATTTCAATAGTTGTCCCTATATTTCTTTCAGTTTCTTTAATAGAAGTTACTTTCCCAGCAAGAACTGTCATACTATTTCCTATTTTCGAATCTTTAGTTTTAGAAGTAATTTTAACTTTTGAAACTGCGCAAATAGAAGAGAGAGCCTCTCCTCTAAATCCATATGAATTTAGAGAATATAAATCTTCTTTTTTTGATATTTTACTTGTAGCATGTCTTTCAATACAAAGCAGTAAATCTTCTTTACTCATCCCAATTCCATTATCAGTTATTTCAATATTTCTTCCACCATCTTTAACTGATAAGATAATCTCAGTACTTCCTCCATCCAATGAATTTTCTAATAGTTCTTTTATCAAAGAAGTAGGATTTTCAACAACTTCTCCAGCTGCGATTATATTGGAAATAGATTCATCTAAAATTTTAATTTTCCCCATTACCATTTCCTCAACTCCCTGTCTCTAAGTTATTTTTTTATTTTAAATTTATCTCCTAATATTTCTTTTATTATTTGAATAAATTTTAATTTTTTTTCCATTGAAAGCGGTATTAGGTATTGCTCATTATTTTCATTAATTATATCTAAAAATATTTGGAAGTTTTTTTTATTTCCTATATTTCCTTCCATCAAGGTACAAGAAATAACTTTTTCTAACTCTATTTTTGTTTTTTCATATTTAAGAATATTTTCCACTCTGTCTATCTCTATTTTATAAAATAAACTTTTTTTTATATGTCTAATTCCCATATAGAAAATTATTATAAAAAATATAATATTTCCGATTTTGTAGTTTGTACTATACGCAATATATGCTTGATATACTGCTATCATTAAAAGTGGTATCCCTGTTCCTAAAAACATTATTTTTTTTGGTATCTCTAGACCAAAACTCTCTCTTTTTTTATATTTAATTTTCGAATCTTGCATTATTTTTTTTATAAATTCATCAAAAAAAATCATCTTCCCCCCCTCTAAAATAATATTTTCTTTATATTCTCTTATTTAGCTCCTATTTCCTTTTTATAGTCAAGGTTATGAACAGCATTTATATATCTAATTGTTCTTGTTTTTCCTCTTACAAGTAATGTTTGAGTTGTTGCTATATTTCCTTTTCTTTTTACTCCTTGCAGTAAATCTCCACTTGTTATTCCAGTAGCTGAAAATATAACTTCATCATCCTTAACTAAATCTTTCATTTCTAATATCTCTCCAACTTTTAGTCCAAGTTCTTCACATCTTTCCTTCTCACTTAGAGCTATTCTATCATTTTCTTGGCTATGACCTTTAACTTCATTTCTAAGGATTAGTCGTCCTTCCATATCTCCACCCAAGGCCTTGATTACAGCTGCCGAAATAACTCCCTCTGGAGCTCCACCTATTCCATATAGCATATCTACCTCTGAATCAATTACACAGCTCAAAATAGAACCTGCAACATCTCCATCAGGTAAAGCATAAACTTTAATCTTTTTTTCTTGTAATTCTTTTATCAGTTCTTTATGTCTTGGTTTATCTAAAATTACTATTGTTATATCTGTTATTTTTTTATTCAATTCTTTGGCTACTATAGTAATATTTTCAATCAATGTATTTTTTAAGCTTACTTTTCCTCTAGCTTCTGGACATACAACCAGTTTTTCCATATACATATCTGGTGCTTTTAAAAAACTGCCTTTATTTGCTACCGCCAGTACTGCTATAGCATTTCCTTGACCCAAGGCTGTCATTCGAGTTCCTTCCACTGGATCAACTGCAATATCCACATTTGTCAAAATTTCAGAACTACCATTTTCTATTTTTTTACCAACTTTTTCACCTATATATAGCATGGGAGCTTCATCTATTTCCCCTTCTCCTATAACTATTTCTCCTGCAATATTCAGTTGATTTAAAACTGTTCTCATTGCGTCTACTGCTGCTTGATCTGCTGCAATTTTATCTCCACGTCCTACCCATTTTTCTGCTGCTAATGCTGCTGCTTCTGTTACTCTTGCAAATTCTAAAGCTAATTCTCTTTTCAATTTTTTTCTCCTTCAGATTTTTTTATTCTTGTTCGTTTATTTCTTTATATATTTTTTCTCCTTCCCGTACCATTTGAAGCTTTTCACGACCTATTTTTTCTCGATAAAATTCTATCTTTGAATCCAATATTCTTTCATCAAATTCAAGGATTTTTTCACTAATTCCCTCTATTTGAGAATCAATTTCATTAATACTTTCATCTAAACGATTTATTTTAGATAAACTTCGCTTAATTTGTGGTATAAATATAAAGATATTAATAGATAAAAATATTAATATTATTATATTTTTTATATATTTTTTCATTTTTGACCTTCTTTAGCAAGTAGCTGTAATTTTTTATTTACTAATCTTTTAGCTACTGGAGATATTTTGTCCACAAATAGAATCCCTTCTAAATGATCATATTCATGTTGAAAAGCTCTCGCCAGGACACCTTCAACTTCTTCAGTTATCATTTCAGATTTTTCATTCAAATAAGTTGCTTTCACTCTTTCAAATCGATCAACATTTTTAAAGACTCCCGGTACACTTAGACACCCTTCTTCATTTGAAACTAATTTTTTTAAATATTCTAATTTTGGATTAATTATTTTTCTAGTTATTCCATCATCAATATCTATGACAAATATTCTTTTATTTATTCCTACCTGTGGAGCTGCTAATCCTATTCCTTTAATTTTTTTCATTGTTGCTACCATATTATCAAGTAATTCAAGTATAGAATCATCTACTTTCTCTACCTCAATAGCTTTTTCTCTTAATTTTTTCGAACCATAAATTTCTATCTCTAAAACCAACCTACTCCTCCTTCTTAAATGAGAGTTACTGGATCAACATCCACTACTATTTTTATTTGTTTTTCATTAGTATATTTACTTAATTTTTCTTTTAATATTTTTTTATATTGAATTATATTTTCACGGCTACCTTTTATTAATATATTATATCTATATCTATCTTTTACTTTATATACCAAGCTTGGCATTGGTCCATAAATTTCGACAGAATCTTCTCTTATATTAGTATAAACATTTTTTGCAAATTGTTCAAGCAATACTTCATTGGAACTTGAAATTCCTATATTTATTATTCTAGAAAATGGTGGATAATTGAGTAATTGCCTCTCTTCTATTTCTTTTGAATAAAAATCATTATAGTTTGCTGTTATTACATCTTTAAAAATTTTATTCTCTTCTTGATAAGTTTGTATAATAACATTTCCTTTTTTTTCTCCCCGTCCAGCTCTACCAGAAACTTGGGTCATTAATTGAAATGTTTTTTCACCAGCTCTGAAATCAGGAAACGATAGACTTGTATCTCCATTAATTACTCCTACCAAGGTAACATTAGGAAAATGTAATCCTTTTGTTATCATTTGTGTTCCAATCATAATTTTATATTTTTTATCCATAAAATCATGATACATATTATGATGAAAATCTTTTTCTTTAGAGGCCTCTGAATCCACTCTAATCATTTCAACTGGAAAAATTTTCTTTAATTCTTCTTCAATTTTTTCAACTCCAGTACCACTATGAATTAAATTATTACTATTACATTTACTGCACTTACCTGTATATTTTTTTACAATCCCACAATAATTACATCGTAATTTCCCTTCTTTTTGATAATAACTATATTTTATTGAACAATGAGAACATTCCTCAACATGTCCACAGTCTTTACATTGAAGATATGTTGAATACCCTTTTCTATTTAACATCAACAGTACCTGTTCATCCTTTATTAAAGCCTCTTGAATTTTTTCCAAAAGCTTACTACTAAAATATTGATTTTCTTCTTTCTTCATATCTATAATTTCAACTACTGGTAATTCTGCACCATTATATCTATTATTCATTTCTAGTAATTTAAAGACATCTTTTTTAGCATAATAATAGCTTTCAACTGAAGGAGTTGCAGAACCTAAAATTACTTTTGCACTTTCCAATTCAGCTCGTTTTAAAGCAACATATTTTGCATGATATCTTAAATTATTATCTTGTTTATAAGTTGTCTCATGTTCTTCATCTATAATAATATAAGCCAGATTTTTTACAGGTGCAAATATTGCTGAACGGGCGCCCAATACTATTTTTTTGTTTCCAGAAGAAATCTCTGTCCACTCTCTATCCCTTTCTTTTTCTAGCATTTTACTATGCAATATTGCTACACCATTTCCAAACTCTTTTTGAAATCTATTGATCATTTGTGGGGTTAATGAAATTTCAGGAACTAAAAATATTGAACTCTTCCCTTTTAATAAGGCACTCTTCATAAGAGCAATATATACTTCTGTTTTTCCAGAACCTGTAATACCTTTTATTAAATAATTTTTTTTAGTGTCATTTTCGATGCTTTTAAATATTTTTTCTTGTTCTACATTTAAAACTGTATTTTCTTCATTAAGTTCATCTAAAAAATTTACTTTTAAGTAATTACTTTCTTTTTCAAGAGTAAATTTTTCAATTTTCACATATTTTTTTTCTAACAAATTCTCTATTTCTTTTTTTGAAAATTTTTTTTCAAAAAATATTGACTTTATCTCTTCCTTTTTTTTAAAATATTTTTTCAACTCCTTATATTCTAAAGAGTCATCATTTATTTTTAAATTAATAACATATTGTTCTATTTCTTTTATTTTTCCTTTTTTTCCTCTTAATATCGAAAATACAGAAGAAAAACTAGCCATATAATATTCTTTTACCCATAATATCAATTTCATATAGGTTTCATCATAGCTAAAGCTGTTCTCCATTTTTCTTTTTATATTTAATATTTTAAAACTAAAATTTGTCTCTCGAGGTTTCGATATAATAAAAGCTAGTTTTTCTTTATTTCTAAAACTTACGATGACAACATCACCTATAGAAAAAATTTTTTCAGAGTCTGAATAAGTAAAAAGATCATTTGTTCCCTCTACATAAAGATTGTAATAATTCATTTATTACCTATCCTCCTCTAATATTATTTTTATTGTTTCTAAATATTTTAAATTCGAGCCTGCTTTTGGAAAATGTTCCTTTACAACTCCACGTCCCTCAATTTCTATTTTATATTTAGAATTCTTAAATACATTAAAAACTTCTTTTGTATTTTTTCCTATTAAATTTGGCATTATTTCAAATTGATTTTCATTTGGATTTACTTTCAGTATAACTTCTGTATCCTCTTCCAACGCCTCTTTTTTATTTGATCTTTTATTTTGAAATTTTTTCACTTCATTAGGAAGCATTTTTTTATTTTGGGTTATTCTACTTACTACTTCTCCAAATACTGGTGCAGCAATAGAACCTCCATATTTGTAATTAATATTTGCTCCTTCTGCTTTTAAAAACATTACTAATATTGCGTATTCAGGATTTTGCACTGGAAAAAAACCAGCAAATGTAGATAAGTATTCATTTTTATAATAACCACCACTAGGTGATGGAAGTTGTCCAGTCCCTGTCTTTCCACCTATCCTATAACCATTTAAAATTGCTCTTTTTCCTGTTCCTTCGTTAACAGTATTTTCTAAAATTTTCTTGATTTTTTCTGAAACTTCAGTACTAACTGTTCTTCTAACTTCTAAAGGTAAATTTCTTCTTATTATTACACCATTTTTATCTACAATTTTTTCAACCAAATATGGTTTGTACAGTATACCACCATTTATTATTGAAGAAAAAGCTGCCATAAATTGAATTGGAGTATTAGCTATTCCTTGTCCAAAAGACATTGTACTTCTTTTTAATCCATCCCACTTTTTATATGGAATAGAATATGGTTTCAACTCATTAGGAAAATCTATTTTTGTCTTATCAAGGAGTCCAAATCTTCTCAAATAATATTCAAATTTTTCATTTGTAAATAAATCTCCAATCAATACCATTCCAACATTACTTGATCTTTTTAAAATATCACTAACTGTTAAAATTCCTCTTACAGAGCGGCTAGCTTCTTTGATTGTATGTCTATATTTTACAATTCTTCCATCACCAACATCAAATTTACTATTCTCTGTAATTACTCTCTCTTCTAATCCTGCTGCAACAATTATAGGCTTCACTATAGAACCTAATTCAAATTGATCTTGAAAAAGTGGATTTCTAAGTATTTTTTTATTTTTAGAAAAATAAGAACTCCCTAATATTTTTCCATTTTTAGGATTCATAATTATAGCATAAGCCTCTTCAGCCCTTGTTTTTTTAAAAGCTTTCTCCATCTCATCATCTAAAATATAATTTATTTCATCATTTATTGTTAAATATACATCTTTACCATTTAATTCTTTTAAAATTTTATCTTTTGAAGTTGGTAATTTAATATCTCTTTTTTTTGTAAAAGTATCATGAAATTCTATTCTTTTTCCTTTTAAATATTTTTCATACTCTTTCTCGATTCCAAAGACTCCTACTTTCGTGGTTCCTTTCGTATTAGGAGGATATCCAATATTACCGACAATATATTGATATATTGACCTTCTATAATATTCTCTCTCATTAATAGTTTCAAAAAAAACCTCATTTTTTCTTAACTTATATTTTTTCAATAAATCTTCAACTGCAATTTTGTTGGTTTCTGATATTTTTTTTTCAATAACTCTATACTTACTTCCTTTATCTTTATAATATTTTATAGATTTTTTTATTTTTTTTATATCACCATTCAAAAATCTCTGTTTTTTCATTTCTTCTAGAAAAAGTTCTCCATTTTCTGTATTAAATATTCTTGTTGGATCTACAATAATATTATAAGTATTTTTATTGTAAGCTAACTGTTTCCCCTCAACATCTAGAATATTTCCTCTTTTTCCTTGTTTTTTTATAACACCATTAATTTGTCTATTTATTTCTTTTTTATAAGAAGATGATTTTATCATTTGAACATCTATAAATCTTGCTATTATTAATAAAATAATTAGATTACAAATCATAGACAACACTTTTGAACGCTTATTAAAACAATTATAATTTTCAAACTCTTTCAAACAAATATATATATATATTTGATAGCAGCATATCAAACTTGATAATACGGCTAATGAAAAACTTTGTATGAGAAATAAATATATTGTTATGAATAAATTAATCAACAATAATATTACTTTTAAGAACATTGGCATAACTTCCCCCCTAAATAATAGCTCTTTTTATTATACCATATTTTTCTAAAATAAAAGTACTCTAATTAAAAAAATAAAACTAAAATAAAATAGCCTTAACCTTCTTTATTTAGGTTAAAACTATTTTAAGTACTCTAATTTTATTTTTTTACTTAAAAAACTCTTGATTTTTAAATTACTATAGTAACTCTCACTATGCTTCTTTACATACTTCTAGTAGTTACAATATCCACACCTGTATCAAAAATATTTTTTAAAACTACTTCACCAACTTTTATTGGACTAGATAGCTCTACTTTAGAAATAATTTCCATTGTTTTCTCTACAAGTTCTTTAGGAATACTACCATTTGTTTTAACAGGTATTCTATTATAAAGTCCATTTTTTATTTTAACTGTGGAAGTTACCACTCTTTTTGGTGCAACAAGTTCATCTTTTCCATAAGTAATCCCTCTTGGACAAGTATTACCAGTAACAGCATAATTATTTTTTTCATCCACTTGAAGATGGCACCCTATTGGGCATACAATACATATCATCTCTACCATTTTATATCATCCCCTCCAATTCAACAATTACGTCTCCTTCGATATTTTCAATTAATTTCATAGGTAAAACAATTTTCTCCATTTCACCAGGTGCAAGATGTTTTCTTGGAAAACTTGCAATTGTTACTCCATCTTTTTTTACTGCTATTTTTTTATCTTTAAATACGTTTGAAACTCTCATACAAACTTCCACACTTTTAGTTTCTTTATTTATATCTATTTTTTGAGGTACTGTATAGGTAATTCCTGTACCATTTTTTAATATAATAGTTTTTTCTACTTTTTCTTGATTTTTCAAAATATATTTAGCTGCACTTTCACCAGCTCTACTCCCCTCTCCACTTACAAAATCTACTAAGTCATGAACATGCACAACATTTCCACAAGCAAATATACCAGAAATAGAACTTTCCATCTTTTCATTTACTTTAGGTCCATTTGTTCTAGGGTCTAATTCCAATCCTAGCTCACGTGATAATTCATTCTCTGGTATTAACCCTACCGATAAAAGTAAAGTATCACACTCATATTCTACTTCTGTTCCTTTTATAGGACGCTTATTTTCATCCACTTTTGAAACAGTTACTCCTTCTAGTCGATTTTTCCCCTTAATATTAGTTATCGTAGTTGAAAGTAAAAGTGGTATGTTAAAATCATTTAAACATTGAACAATATTTCTATTTAATCCTCCAGAAAACGGTTGTAACTCAAGTACTGCTTCCACTTTTCCACCTTCAAGAGTTATACGTCTCGCCATAATAAGTCCGATGTCTCCACTTCCAAGAATTAGAACTTTCTTTCCTACCATATAGCCTTCCATATTAACAAATCTTTGAGCAGCACCTGCTGTAAATATACCAGCTGGTCTCTCCCCTGGTATAGAGATTGCCCCTCTTGTTCTCTCTCTACAACCCATAGCTAGAATAATAGCTTTTGCCTCTATCTCCCTATATCCTTCAACAGGATTAATAATTGCAATTTTTTTATCCTCTGTTATTGATAAAACCATTGTTTCCAAAGCACACTCAATATTTGCTTCTTTAATCATATCAATATATTTTTCTGCATATTCAGGTCCTGTTAATTCCTCTTTAAATCTATGAAGTCCAAAACCATTATGAATACACTGCTGTAATATTCCACCTAATTCTCTATCTCGTTCAATTATCAATATTTTTTTTGCCCCATTATCATATGCAGATTTTGCTGCTGCCAATCCACCTGGACCTCCACCAATTATAACTACATCATATTTCATTTTGATCCTCCATTATTTTTTTGTTTCTTCTGTTAAAATATAAGAACCATTTTTGTTCAACAATATTTTTTCTAAATGTATTTTCAGTTCTTTAGAAATAATTTCCTGAACTCTTGGCCCACAAAATCCACCTTGACATTTTCCTGTTCCTGGTCTAACTCTTCTTTTTATTCCATCTACAGTTTTTGCAACTAATGGTCTATGAATAGCTTCAATTATTTCACCTTCAGTTATCATTTCACATCTACAAATTACTCTTCCGTAAGATGAATTTTTCTTTATTAACTCTGCTTTTTCTTCTGATGAAAGTTTCATAAAAAGAATATGTTCTTTTGGAGTAACAAATTTTTCTTTATTGATTAATTTTATTTTTTCACCTATCATTTTAACCATGTCTAGAGCAATTGCTGGAGCTGAAGATAATCCAGGTGATTTTATTCCACCTATATCATAAAATCCTGCTACTGAAGATTCTTCAACTATAAAATCTCCTCTATCATTTTCAGATCTCATTCCAGAAAAATTACGTATATTTTCTCTAAAATCAATATTTTTTATAGAACGACTTCCCTGTGTTCTTATACTTTCTAATCTTTTAGTTGAAGTTGATAAATCATCTCTGTTTTCCATTTCAACTGAATCAGGTCCAACAAGAAGATTTCCATGTACTGTTGGTGCTACTAAAACACCTTTTCCATGTTCAGAAGGGCATTGAAAAACTGTATGCTTTACTCTTTCTCCCTCTTTCTTATCTAGCACATAATACTCTCCACTTCTAGGCAATATTGTATATGACTTAGGGGCGATTAAATTATGAATTAAATCTGCATTTACACCAGCACAATTTATAACTAATTTACTTTTAAATTCTCCATTATTTGTATTTATTATAAACATATCTTCTTCTTTCTTTATCCCTGTTACCATAGTTTCAAGATGTACTTTCACTCCATTTTCAATAGAGTTATCTATCAAGGCCTCTGTAAATTCCCAAGGTCCTACTATTCCAGCATCTTCACAATATAATGCTGCAATAACATCATCAGATATATTTTTTTCTATTTTTTTTATTTCTTCTTTATTTAATAACTCTAACTTCTTTACACCATTTTCTTTTCCTCTTTTATACAATTCTTTTAAATGATTCAATTCAGTTTCATTAAAAGCAATAACAAGAGATCCATTTTTCTTAAATGCTACATGTAATTCTTTACAAAGCTCTTCATACATTTGATTTCCCAAAACATTATATTTAGCCATTAAACTATTTGGTTTACAATCATATCCCCCATGAACAATTCCACTATTGGCTTTAGTTGTCTCATCTGCAACATCATTATTTTTTTCCAATACAGCAATATTAAGCTCATATTTAGAAAGTTCTCTCGCTACTGTAGCACCAGAAATTCCCGCTCCAATAATTAATACATCATACATATTTCTCCTCCATTTTTTAAAATTAGGTTTCTAGAAATAAAAATAAACTAAAATTAACTAGGCTTCCCTAGTCAATTTTAGCTCTCTTTATCTCTAGTGCTAATATTTAATTAAAACTATATTTTAAATATAATTTTTTAACATTCTACTTCATAAGTATACTCTTTTTTTTATTCTTCGTCAAGCTCCCATTTCAAACTTCTCTTTACTGCTTTTTTCCAGAATTTATATTTAGTTTCTTTTATATCCTCTTCCATTTCAGGTGAGAATTTTCTATCAAGACACCATTTTTGTTTGATTTCTTCTTTACTTTCCCAAAAACCAACTGCTAATCCTGCTAAGTATGCTGCACCAAGGGCTGTTGTTTCTACTACAGTAGGTCTCTCAACGTTTGTCCCCATAATATCAGACTGAAATTGCATTAAGAAGTTATTTCCTGAAGCTCCTCCATCTACTCTAAGTGCCTTTAATTTAATTCCAGAATCCTCCTGCATTGATTCAAGTACATCTCTAACTTGAAACGCTATTGATTCTAAGGTTGCTCTTATTATATGATTTCTATTACTTCCTCTTGTTAAACCTATAATTGTTCCTCTAGCATACATATCCCAATGTGGAGTTCCTAATCCTACAAACGCTGGAATAAAATATACTCCTCCATTATCTTTTACTTGTGTTGCAAAATACTCACTATCTTTTGCTTCTACTATAAGTTTCATTTCATCTCTCAACCATTGAATAGCTGCTCCTGCTATAAAAACACTTCCTTCTAAAGCATACTCTACCTTTCCATCAAGACCAATAGCAATAGTAGTTAAAAGTCCTTTTTCACTTCTAATCATTTTTTCGCCTGTATTCATTAACATAAAACAACCTGTTCCATAAGTATTTTTTGCTTCCCCTTTTTCAAAACAAGTTTGTCCAAAAAGAGCAGCCTGTTGGTCTCCTGCAACGCCACAAATTGGTACTCTATGACCACCAACTCCACCTAAATTAGCATATCCAAAAGTTCCACTAGAACTTTTTACTTCTGGTAACATACTTTTAGGAATATCTAATTCTTTTAAAAGTTTTTCATCCCATTTAAGTTCTTTAATATTATAAACCATTGTTCTTGAAGCATTTGTATAATCTGTTGCATGTACTTTTTTATTCGTTAGTTTCCATATAAGCCAAGTATCAACAGTTCCAAAGATTAAATCTCCTTTTTCAGCAGACTCACGTGCCCCTTCTACATTATCTAATATCCATTTAATTTTAGTTCCTGAAAAATAAGCATCTACTACAAGACCTGTATTATCTTTTATATATTCTTCTAATCCTCTCTTTTTTAAGTCATCACATATATCTGCACTTCTTCTACACTGCCAAACAATTGCATTATAAACTGGTTTTCCTGTATGTTTATTCCAAACAATTGTTGTTTCTCTTTGATTTGTAATTCCTATCCCTATAACATCATGTTGTGATATTCCTGTTTTTGCTATTACTTCTGCTAACACTCCACTTTGACTAGACCAAATTTCCATTGGGTCATGCTCTACCCATCCTTCTTTAGGATAAATCTGTGTAAACTCTCTTTGTGCACTTCCTACTATAGCTTGATTTTCATCAAAAACAATTGCTCTTGAACTTGTAGTTCCTTGATCTAACGCAATGATATATTTCATAGTTCCTCCTCACTTAGATTTCAAATAATTCTTAAAAGATTAATAACTCAATTTTTCTATTTTTACTTTGTTTTTATAATAAATTTAATTTTTCTTGATTTTTTTACAAATAAACACACTTAAATAATAATGCCCCTATTACTCCACCTATAATTGGACCTACTATTGGAACAATTGCATATGCCCAATCTGAACCTCCTTTATTTTTTATAGGTAGTAATGAATGCATTATTCTAGGACCTAAGTCTCTTGCAGGATTTATAGCATAACCTGTTGGTCCACCAATAGCCAATCCCAATGCCCAAATAAACAACCCTACTATTAATGGACCTAAAGAACCTAGTTTATTTTCTTCCACACCAATGATCAATAGTCCAAATACTAATAGAAATGTCCCCATGATTTCTGACATTATATTCCACTTATAGTCTCTGATTGCAGGACCAGTTGCAAAAATAGCCAAGATTCCTTCTTTATTTTCAGTTGCATCAAAGTGCTTCTTATAAGTCAAATAAGTAGCTCCTGCACCAATCATCGCTCCCATAATTTGAGCAATAATATAGCCTGGTACATCTTTCCAAGGAAATTGTCCTATGACAGCTAAAGAAATTGTAAAAGCAGAATTTAGATGTCCCCCACTAATCCGTCCTACCGCATACACTCCTGCCATAACTCCAAATCCCCAAGCTGCAGTTATTACTATCCATCCTGAGTTTTGTCCTTTAGATTTTTCAAGAACAACATTTGCAACTACTGAACTACCTATAAAAATCATTATAGCAGTCCCTATTAATTCAGCAACATAAATATTCATATCCTTCTCCTCTAAAATTTATTTTAATAGTAAAATTTTTCTCTAAATATTATTTTGATATTATTTTACTATATTTCAAATTTAGTTTTGTGGTGGAAACTGCATCGGCTCCAGCTAAGATTGCATTTTCAACATCTTCAATACTTGATATTAAACCTCCTGCTATCAAGGGAATTGATATATTCAAAGATATCTCCTTTAATATTTTAGGCATTACACCTGGCAAGATTTCTATGGCATCTATTTCACTATCTTTTAATATTTTTTTTACATTTACAAGAGATAATGAATCTATGACAAAACATCTCTGTATAGCAATAAGTCCTATTTTTTTAGCATATTTTGCCATAACCATTTTTGTAGTAATGATTCCATCAGCATATGTGTTTTCTTTTATAAAATCAAGTGAAATTGTATCTCGACTATTTAATCCAGCAATCATATCAATATGAACAATTGATAATTTCCCACTTGATCTAATTTTTCTAGTAGTTTCTTCAATATTACATATATCCCCTATAAGAACAAATATTATTTTAGAGTCTGTTTTTAGAGCGACTTCCAACTCTTGAAGGTTATTTACTGCAACTATAATTTTGTTTTCATTTATAATATTTTTAAAATTATTTTTTATGAAACTCGCCACCTTCTTTTTATATTTTCAACTTCGCTTAATTTTTCATTTAAAAAGACTAATTTTTACCCATTCTTATCTCTAATCAAACTAATTATAGGATTTTTTTAAAAAAAAGTCAATAGTAATAGAATAAATACTTATTGAATTAATCTTTTTTTTATAACCTTATTTTTATCTCTTCTACTCTGCTTAATTTCCCATTCAAAAAGACTAATTTTTATCCATCCTTTTCTCTATTAAGCTAATTATAAGATATTATTTTTTTTTAGTCAATAGCAATATAATAAATATTTATTGAAATACTATTTTTCTTATGATATAATTACTATGAATGGGTGTGCAAAGGTTTCGACGGGGTTATTTTGCTTTAGATAGCAGGTCAGGTTGACCGCTGTGAAAGGTTAACTCATCTTTAGATGAAAACAATAATTACGCATTAGCAGCATAGTTCTGCTTGCTTCCAGTTATTTCCCTCTGTAGAAGTAACTAACCGAAGTATAACCTAATTACAGATTACCTCTTTCAACTCCTTTGCGACAAGAGGGACACTTTAAAGGATAGCTCTTATTTGCCCTGTTTGCGGGAAAAATATTAGCGAAACTTAATAGCAAACTAAACTTGTAGAAGTTTAAGGTAGTAATAGCTTCGGACACGAGTTCGATTCTCGTCACATCCACCAATTATATTATTTTATAAAATATCTTTTAAGTAAACACACAAACCTTTGGAATTTAGTTTCAACAGTGTTACTTAAAAGTTTTTTTTATAAAAATATTAAAGGAGATGCAAATATGAAAATAGGTTTTATAGGTGCTGGAAATATGACTCAAGCCATTATAAAGGGGATATTATCCTCAAAAATTACCACAGCTGAAAATATATATGCTTCTAATCGCTCTGAACCAGTATTAAATAAATTAGAGAAAGAATATGGTATTAATGTCGATACTAATAACAATAATGTTGCTAAAATTTGTAATATTCTCTTTTTAGCAGTTAAGCCACAATTTTATGTAAGTGTAATTAAAGATATATCAAATTTTATCAATAATGAAACTGTTATTGTTACTATTGCACCAGGACACACTTTGGAATCTTTAGAAAAAAACTTTTCAAAAAAAGTCAAAATAATTAGAACCATGCCTAACACTCCTGCAATGGTATGTGAGGGGATGACTGCTGTTTGCTCTAATTCTCTAGTTACTGATAACGAACTAAAATATGTATGTTCTCTTTTAAATTCATTTGGAAAAGTAGAAATAATTCCTGAATATCTAATGGATGCTGTTGTTGGGG
>SAMEA5043675__coassemble_148_pt1 | contig 21980 bp, 22 predicted proteins | sample SAMEA5043675__metabat2_low_PE_002 | metagenome-assembled genome bin SAMEA5043675 (sample SAMEA5043675) | Gadus morhua
CACCACCTAATGATATTGTCCCTGATATTAGAAACATTACCAATAATGCTGCTGAGAAACTTCCTTTCTTTTTTAAAAATCTTTTTAATGACTTTTCAACTTCTTGTATTTTCAATTTTCTCCCCCTATAAATATTAATTTCTTTTTGTATTCTTTTTAGATATTTCATCTCATTTCTTTGTTTAAATCAACCTAATTTTCTCTACAAATTCTAATGGTATCCTTGATATTTTTTTTCGTCCATAATCATATCCTACAAGTAAAGTATTTCCTATTACTACTATCTCTTTAGATTGATTCATTACTTCATATTCAATTTTCATTGAAGTTTTTTCAATAAAAACCTCTACTATTTTTATAATCAGTTCATCACCTAAAAAACTTTCTTTTTTATACTTTACAAAAGATTCTATTTGGATAGTTCCTATATTTTCAGCTAAATTTAATTCACTAGAACCAAGAGAATTAAAAAAATCAATTCTTACTTGATGAAATAGCCTTAGTGGAACTTCGTTTCCCATATGTCCTCCATAATTAATATCTCCAATGGTTACTTTATATTTTATTTCAAACATAGTTTACACTCCTATTTTTTTTGGAATAATCCATTCTGATTTTTTTCCAAGAGTATAATTCTCTAAAAATTCTTCCTTATATTCTTTGAATTTTTTTTCTATAATTGCTTTTCTAGAATTTTTCATCATATGTAATAAAAAATATAAATTGTGATAAGTTGCCAGTCTTTGCCCCAATATCTCATCTGCTTTAAATAAATGTCTTATATAAGCCCGTGTATAATTTCTACAAACATAACACTTACACCCCTCATCAAGTGGTCTTTCATCTTCTGAATAACTAGCATTTTTAATAACTAATCTTCCATATTTTGTAAATACTGTTCCATGTCTTCCTATTCTTGAAGGCTGTACACAATCCATCATATCAATACCAGACTCTACTGCTTCTAGCATATCAACAGGCTCTCCAACTCCCATTAAGTATCTTGGCTTATCATTGGGACATTTCTCAACTATATAGTCAAGTATTCTATACATATCTTCACGTGGCTCTCCTACAGCTAAACCACCAATTGCATATCCAGAGAAACTTTCGTTCATTTCCATTAGTTCATTTAAACTTTTTTCTCTTAAATCTTCATATATTCCACCTTGAACAATAGCAAATAATCCTTGAGTAGTAGGATTTCTATGAGCCTCTACACATCTTTTTGCCCATCTTGTCGTTCTCTCAATTGAAGGAATTAAATACTTTTTATCAGATAATCCTGGTGGACACTCATCAAAGAGCATGACAATATCAGCCCCTAAATTATTTTGTATGTTAATTGATTTTTCCGGTGAAATAAAATGTTTAGAACCATCTAGATGAGATCTAAAATTTACTCCCTCTTCAGTTATTTTAACAAGGGAACTTCCATCTTGTTTTCTAGCTCCTAAACTAAATACTTGAAACCCTCCTGAATCTGTTAAAATAGGTCTTTTCCAGTTCATAAATTTATGTAAGCCACCAAATTTATGTACTAGTTCATCACTAGGTCTAAGATATAAATGATAAGTGTTTCCTAATATTATTTCTGCTCCTATCTCTTCTAATTCTTCTGGAGTCATTGTTTTCACAGTTGCTTGTGTTCCAACGGGCATAAAAACAGGTGTCTCAATATTTCCATGAGGTGTTTCTACAACACCTGCTCTAGCTTTTCCATCTGTAGCAACTATTTTATAAGTTACAGGTAATTTTTTTTCCATTTTTCCACCTTTTATATATTTTTCTTTTTTATTATCTCTCAATACTTAATACATCTTTAATTTTAAGAATATTGTTTACTAAAATAGAATAATCATTTTTATCTCTTATTTCAATAATAATTTTTATTTTAGCCTCATTATTGGATAATATGGAACTGTTAATTGATGTTAATAAAATTTTATGATTTGAAATTAAGGAAATAATATCTGCCAGAACATTGTTTCTATTATTTATAAATACATTAAAGGCAAATTTATATTTATTTACTCTAGATTCTTCTATTTTATTATCCCAACTCACATCAATTTGTCTTCCAGGGTCTAACTTAATCATATTAAGATAATTTTGACATTCTTTTCTATGAATAGTTATCCCTGTAATTTTAGTAATGTAACCACCAATTTCATCTCCAGGAAGTGGAGTACAACACTTTGCAAATTTTATAAGTGTATTTTCTATCCCCTCAACAATAACACCATAATCATTTTTCTTTCTATCTATTTTTTCTTTCACTTTAACTTTGGAAGGAATTGGGTTTATTAGTCTATCATTTTTTTCTTTTTCAATCTCCAACTCAAGCTTTACTTTTGTAATAATAACATCTAATTTACTTCTTTTTTCTGCAATTTGAAAACATAAATCATCTAAACTAGGTATATTATGTTTTTCTAAATGTTTCTTCACTATTTTATTCTCTTCAAACTCTTTTATTGTCATACCAATTTTTTCTATTTCATCTTCCAGAAGGTCTCGCCCTATTTTTATATTTTCTTCAAATTTTTGCTCTTTTATCCATTTTCTAATTTTATTTTTAGCACCACTTGTAACAACCATATTAAGCCAATCATTTCCAGGACCTTTTGCATTTTTAGAAGTTATAACCTCAACACAATCCCCATTTTTCAACTTATATTCTAATGGAACTATTTTTCCATTAACTTTTGCTCCTATACATTTACACCCTATATCACTATGAATATAAAATGCAAAATCAAGTGGAGTAGAACCAGATGTCAATTCTACTATATCCCCTTTAGGAGAAAAAACAAAAACAGTTCCTCTTATTAATTCTTCAGTAAATCCTTTTACAAACTCTTCACTGGAACCCTCTTGTTGAGTTTCTATCACACCACGTAACCAACCATATACTTGATCTTTTTTAGTGATTGAAGTTTGTTCTTTATAGCTCCAGTGAGCAGCAATTCCATTCTCTGCTATTTTATCCATCTCTTCTGTTCTAATCTGAATTTCAACAAAAGTTCCTCCAGCACCAATAACTGTCGTGTGGATTGATTGATAATTATTTGATTTAGGAGCTGAAATATAATCTTTAAAACGACCTGGAACTGGTTGGAAATTTTCTTGAATTATTCCTAATATATGATAACAATCTCTTTTGTTTTCAGCGACTATCCTTATTCCCATAAGATCATATACGTGTTCAAACTCTTTTCCTTTCTCATATATTTTTTTATAAATACTATAAAAATGTTTAATTCTACCCTTTATTGTCACTTTTAATTTAGATTCATCTATAATTTTAACTTTCAAAATTTCAATTGCAGCATCAATATATTTTTCTCTTTGACCTTTTTTTGTATCAATCATCTTTTTTAACTCTTGATATTCTTTAGGTTTAAGATAACTTAAAGCTAAATCTTCTAACTCCCATTTTATCTTAGCAATTCCAAGTCTATGGGCTAAAGGAGCGTATATTTCTAAAGTTTCTTGAGATATAGATATCTGTTTTTCAGGTTTCATATATTTAAGTGTTCTCATATTATGCAGTCTATCCGCTAATTTAATTATGACAACACTCAAATTTAATGACATTGCAAGTATCATTTTTCTAATATTTTCATACTGATCTTTAGTTCCATTTGGTAAAATCTTTAATTTTGTTACTCCATCCACAAGCTGGGCTGCATTCTTTCCAAAATTATATTCTATATCTGCAATGGTTATAAAAGTATCCTCTACAACATCATGAAGAATCCCAGCAATTATTGTATCAGTATCCATTTTCATATCTATTAATATACGGGTTACTTCAACAGGGTGAAGAATATATTCCTCACCCGACTTTCTAAATTGCCCTATATGAGATTCTTGGGCCAACAAAAGGGCCTCTCTTATCAACTTCATATCAACATTTAAATTTTTTTCTTTTATTTCTTTTTCAATATCTAACCAATATTTCATATTCTACCTTCCTAATCATGGTTTTTAAAAATTAATTTTATATTTTTTATTTTATAAACTTTTAAAATATATTATAAAGACGATAAAAATATCTGATTTTTATCGCCTTTATACAATTTTATTAATATTTCATAAGTGTGAATATTGGATAATTCCCTATTTTTTCTCGTCCATTTAAGTCTTCTAACTCAATCAAAAAAGCCAAACCAACAACTATCCCTCCTTGCTTCTCAATCAGATGAATTGTTGCTTCTACAGTGCCTCCAGTTGCCAATAAATCATCTACTATAATTACTCTTTGATTAGGTTGGATAGAATCTTTATGCATACATAAAGTGTTAGTTCCATATTCTAACTCATAGTCGTAGCTTATTACCTCTCTAGGAAGTTTCCCTGGTTTTCTTACAGGTGCAAAACCAATACCAAGTCCATAAGAAACTGGACACCCAAAAATAAAGCCTCTTGCTTCAGGTCCCACTATTAATTCTGCATTTTTTTCTTTACAAAACTTTATAATTTCTTCTGTTGCAAATTTAAAAGCTTTTCCATCACCCATTAACGGTGTTATATCTCTAAATTTTATCCCTTCTTTAGGGTAATCCTCAACTAAAGCAACATATTTTTTCAGTTCCATTTCTCCCCCATAATAATCTTATTTTTTTACTTTATATTTAACCTTTGAAGGTCTCAATTTTAATATTGTCTTAATTTCTTCATTTTTATTTTGTTTTTTTAGGTTTTCAATCAAAACATCTATGATTTCTTCATTTACTCCTTGAATTGCCAGATATCTCTTTAATATTTTTTCTGAAAGCTCAAATTCTTCAAAATAATTTTCTAAAGTTTTTGTATAAAAAATTATATACTGAGGATTCAAATGATATTTTTCATATTTTTTATTGATAAATTTAAAAAGTTTTTCTCTCTTATCAAGTTTAATTAAAGTTAAAGTATATTTTTCATATAACTCATTTTCATATTCAGAATCCATAATTTTTTCAAAATAATGTTCAGCTTTATCCCAATTTTCAATATCTACTTCTATGTAAGCGTTTAGTTTTTTTACAAAATCATCTTCTAATGAAGGTGGAATTTTAATCAAATATTCTTTTGAAAGTTTATATTCTTTTTTTTGATAATAGATATATCCCAAATTCTTCATAGCCAATATATTATTAGTATCTAGAAGCAGTACTTTTTCATAACATTTTATTCCCTCTTCTAGCCTGTTCAATTGTAATAAAACATATCCCAATTCTTGTAGAACAAAAATATTTTCTGAATTTTCTTTAAGTGCATTTTCTAATTCTTTCAATGCTAAAAAATATTCACCATTTTGAGAATAATTAACCCCTCTCAAAAAAGAAAATTCTTCTTTTTGTTTTTTTGTTAATTCTTTCTTCTCTTTTTTTTCTAAATATACTGGTTCTTTCAACGTATAATCAAGGTTTTCTTTTTTCTTTAATTTTGAAGTGAAAACATTACTACAACCTATACTAGTAATTACTATTGATATAATTATTATTTTTTTTGTAATTATATTAAAAGTTACTCTCTTCATTTCTCCCTTCCTTAGTAGTTTTAGGAACAATGACACCACCAGATATTATTAATTTAACAGCATCATCAATTTTCATATCCAATATTCTTACATTTTCTTTTGCGATACAAACAAACATTCCCGATGTTGGATTAGGTGATGTAGGAATAAAAATATTATACATTTTTTCTACTTTTAGCACTTCTTCTAGTATTGTATTTGATTCAGATGTCAAAAAACCAACAGAGTAGATTCCTGACTTAGGGTATTCAATCAAAACTACTTTTTGATATGTGTGTTTTTGATTTGTTGATACAATTTTTACAATTTGACTAATTGTAGTATAAATATGTTTAATAATAGGTGCTTTAATTAAAAGGTCTTCTATTTTTTTTCCTATTCCAATAAAAAATATATTTTTAAATGTATATCCTACAAGAGTAATTATTAAAACTATAATTAAAACAGAGACTATATTTATACCCCATCTTACTGCACTCTCTTGATAAACACTATCTCCAACTAATTCTGGAAATCTACTAACTAATCTTTGTAAAAATATAGCAATAAATGATTTTGATATAATTTTTGCTATAAATGACACTATCCAATAAAAAATATATAATGTTATTGTAATAGGTAATAGTGTTATTAAACCTGTATAAAAATATCCTTTTATTCCCTTTTTCATCTTTTTAACCCCTATTCTAAGCCAATAATTACAAGTTCTACTTTAGAAATTCTTAATTTATCAAGTTGTATTACTCTTAATAAGATACCATTAATTTCAAGTTCATCATTTATAGTAGCAACACGCCCAATTTCATTAAGAATTAGTCCTGCTAGACTCTCATAATTTCCAGAACTAGGCAAATATATTCCCAACTCTTTATTTAATGTTTCAATATCTAACATTGCATCAATTTCATAAGTTTTTTCATCTTTCTTAATTATAAAATCTTCCTCTTCATGGTCAAATTCATCTCTTATTTCACCAACTATTTCCTCTATTAAATCTTCTATTGTAACTAGTCCTACAACACCACCATATTCATCAAGAACAGTGGCTATATGAACTTTTTGAGTTTGAAACTCTTTTAAAATTTCAATAATAGATTTATTTTCTGGAACAAAATACGGAACTCTCACAAACTTATCAATACACACATCTGTTTTTCCTTCTTTTACACCATTTAATATATCTTTTATATATAAAATACCAATTACATTATCTATTGTGTCTTTATAAACTGGTATTCTTGAAAATCCTTGTTCTAACATTTCATTCCATATTTCATCTATTGTCTTAGAAGCTTCAATAGCATACATTGAAGTTCGAGGTGTCATTACCTCTTTTGCAGTAGTTTCTCCAAATTCAAAAATTGAGTGAATCATATTTTTTTCACCCTCTTCAATAACTCCTTCTGCTTGACCAACATTTACATATGAAAGTATATCTTGTTCTGTCATTAAAGTAGCTTCATCCACAATTTTTATTCCAAATATTCTTCCAAGTATTTTTGAAAAAGTTATCAAAATTTTAACTAATGGCCGAGCTATAAAAGACAAATAATATATTGGTTTTATAACTTTTCTAGATATAATAACTGCATGATTCTTAGCTATTATTTTAGGTGTTATTTCTCCAAATATTAAAATAACAACAGTCATCACTGTTGTTGAAATTGCTATTGCTTTTCCACCATTTCCACCCACTATTTTAAATGTTAAAGAGGTTGCAATTGTTGCTCCCAATATATTAACTAAGTTATTCCCTAAAAGAATTCCAGTTAATATATTATTTGGAGATTTCAACCATTTCTTTAGAAGGTCTGCTTCCTTTGGATGACTCCCTTCTATTCCCTCTAAGTTTGTGTTTTTAAATGATGTTAACGCTGTTTCAGAGGCAGAAAAATATCCTGATAAAAAAATTAATACAAAAAGTAAAATTCCGTCCCTGATAATACTCTGTTCTATATCCAATTTTTAGTGCACCTTCCCCGTTTTAATTAGTTTGAAATTTTTAAAAACATTTATTTATTAAATCTGATTTTGTTAAAATTCCAACTAGACTTTTATTATCATCAGTAACAAGAAAATAACTAATGCAAGATTCTGTCATTTTTGTAATTACATCTTCTAATATTTCATTACTTTTACAAATATTTAAATCTGTGCTCATAATATCACTAGCTTTATACCCTGATATTTTTTTTATTTTTTTATCAAATTCTCCATGATCAGGTAATGCAATGATAACTTCCCAAAAAGCTAACACTGGTTGAATAGGAGTTACTCCTTTTCTTAACAGCATGTCTTCACGTGTTACCACCCCAACCAATTCTCCATTTTCAACAACTGGTAATTTTCCTATATGATTCACTTTCATTAAGTTTATCATTTCAGGAAATGTAGTTTCTTTTTCTATAGTAATTATTTTTGAATTCATAACATCAGAAATTTTTTTCATATATCCCTCCAATCTTTTTTCTTAATTTAATATTTTGTACTTGTTTATTTATAATAGCATATATTCTTCAATATTACAAATAAAGCTTATTTTCATTAAGAAACCAGAAATAATGGTTCCCCTTTTTTTACAATTTCTCCATCTTTGAATAATACTTTTAAAATTTTATAATTTTTTGTAGCTTTTACCTCATTCATCATTTTCATCGCTTCTAAAATACATAAAGTAGAGCCTTCACTAATTTCGCTTCCCTCTGTGACAAAAGCTGGGTTTTCTGGTGAAGATTTACTATAAAAAGTCCCTGTCATAGGTGATAAAATCTTCGCTTCTTCTTTTATACTCTTTTTTTCTGTAGTTTCTTTTTTTACGTCTTCTATTATTTCATTGCTAACGACTCTTTTTACCTCATGAGTAACTTGTTCTTTCTCTATCACTGGTTCATTTTTTAGTATAAGTGTTGCTCCGTCTACCTCTAATGCCACTTCTGTTAAACCACTTTTTTTCATTTTTTTAGCTATTAATTTTATATCTTCTGTACTAAGTTTCATTTTCCCCTCCTAATTTCTTCTATACATATTTACAGTATTTTTCAGTAGCATAGCAATTGTCATGGGGCCTACTCCCCCTGGAACTGGTGTAATCATTGATACTTTATCAATGACATCGTCAAAATCTACATCTCCAGTTATTTTTCCATCTACCCTATTAATTCCTACATCAATTATTATAGCATTTTCTTTTATCATTTCTTTCTTAATAAACTTACTTTTTCCAATTGCCGAAATAAGGATATCAGCTTTCTTTATTATTTTTTCTAAATCAACTGTTTTACTATTACATACTGTAACAGTGGCTCCACTTGAAATCAACATTATTGCAATTGGTTTTCCTACTATATTACTTCTTCCTAAAATAACAACCTTTTTACCTTCTAATTTTACAGAATATCTTGAAAGTAATTCTAGTATTCCTGCTGGTGTACAAGGTCTTATGTCTGTATTTGGATTTAAAAACATTCTCCCTATATTTTCATTTGAAAAACAATCTACATCTTTAGAAGGAATGATTGTATTCATTATTTTTTTCTCACTTATTTGCTTTGGAAGAGGCAGTTGAACTAGAATAGCGTCTACTTCAGATCTAATATTAAGCTCTTCTATTAATTTTAAAACTTCTTTTTCTTCTATATCTTCTGCTAATTCATAAAGAAAACTTTGGATTCCTATTTCTGAACAAGTTTTAACTTTAGAACCTACATAAATTTGTGAAGCCTTGTCTTTTCCAATAATAATTGTTGCTAAACCTGGAATTCGTCCTTTTTCATTTTTTAATTTTTCTATTTCTTCTTTTAACTCAACTTTTATTTCAGAAGATATTTTTCTTCCATCAATCAACATATTTTTCCTCACTTTCTTGCTAGAACTTCTATTAATTCCTATTTTCAACTAAAAACATTACCTATTTCAAGTAATTTACCATTAATGCTATCTGCACCTGTTATAGCCCCTTTATTTTCAGGCTTCAACTTTTTTAATATTATAGCTCCATCACCAGTTTTTATGACAAAACCTTTATTTTTAACTTTTCCTACAACTTCTCCGATTTTTCCTTGAAAATTTTCATCTTCTATTTTTTCATTTTCTATTTTTTCAACTTCTAAAACTTTAATAATTTTATCTCCTAACTTTGTAAATACACTAGGAAAAGGTGTCATCCCTCGTACAAAATTATTAATTTCAAAACTTGTTTTTTCCCATTTAATTTTTAAATCTTCTTTTTTAAAAGGCTTTACAAAAGTTGCTTTCTCATGTTCTTGTTCTCTCTTTATAGCCTTATTAGTAAAGATTTCTTCAACAGCCTCTAATAAGCAATCAGCACCTAAAAATTTCAATCTGTCATGAAGAGTCAAGAAATTATCTTCTTCTTGTATCTCTGTTTTTGAAACTTTAATTATAGCACCTGCATCAAGTTCTTGGACTATATCCATAATAGTCACTCCTGTTTCCACTTCTCCCTCTACTATTGCCGCATTAATAGGTGCTGCTCCTCTGAATTTAGGTAATATTGATGAATGTACATTTATTATCCCAAATTTAGGATATTCTATAATATTATTAGGGATTATTTTCCCATATGCAACAACAACAATTAAATCTGGATTCATTTCCTTAATCATGTTATAAGTTTCTTCAGTCCTTATGTTTTCAGGCTGATACACTGCAATATCATTATCTAATCCATATTGTTTTACAGGGTTATATATTATTTTTTTTCCTCTGCTACTATTAGGTTTATCTACTTTTGTGATAATACCCACTATTTCATGTTTTGTTTTTAATTTTTTTAACGATTCTACCGCAAATTCTGGAGTACCCATAAATAAAATTTTCATTTTTTCTCCTGCTTTTTTTCTATTTTTTCTTGGATAAACTCCAATGCTAAATCATATCCTAGACTACCATGTCCCATTATTGTCTTAATTGCTACATCACTTATTAAAGATATTTTTCTAAAATCCTCTCTCTTACTTATATCTGAAAGATGAACTTCTATAGTTTCTATTCCTACTGAGGTTATTGCATCCCTAATAGCTACACTATAGTGAGTATACCCTCCTGGATTAATTATTATATAATCTTTTTTTTCAATATAAGCTTCTTGAATTTTATCAATAATTTTACCTTCTGAATTAAACTGACAACACTCTAAATTAAAACCCATTTTTTTTGATTTTTCTTCTATTCTTCTTTCTATTTCTTTCAAGGTTTCATTACCATAAATATCTGGCTCTCTAATTCCTAATAAATTTAAATTTGGTCCATTTATTAACAGAATTTTTTTATTCATATTCATTTTTATTTCCATCTTCTTCCAATATTTTTTTCTGATTAACTTTTTCTACTATCTCTACAAAAGATTTGATATCTTTAAAATCTTTATATACAGACATAAACCTTACATAAGCTACTTCATCAAGTTGAAATAATTTTTCTAATATTAAATTTCCTAATTCAGTACTTGTAATCTCACTATTTAAATTATTTTGAATAGTTTTCTCTATATCAAAAACAATCGTTTCTAATTTTTCATGTTGAACATCTCTTTTTATTGTTGCTAACTCTAATCCTCTAATGATTTTATCCCTATCAAATTTTTCTCTACCACCAGATTTTTTAATTACAAAAGTTTGAGAAAGTTCTACTGTTTCATATGTAGTAAATCTTTTTTCACAATTAGGACACTCTCTTCTTCTTTTTATAGATTCACCCTCAAAATACGGACGACTATCTATTACTTTAGTATCCTCATTTAAACAATATGGACATCTCATTTAAATCCCCTCTTCAACTCTAATAAGTTCGATTACTTCTTTTTCAGTTTTAGCACTTAATAATTTTTTTCTAAAATTTTCTTCTCTCAACAATCTAGAAATTCTAGCAAGAACTTTTAAATATGTTTGTCCATCTTTTAAAGGAGATGCAAAAACAAAGAAAATACTAACTTTTTCTTCATCTAAAGAATCAAATTCTATTTTAGAACGACTTATTCCAAATGCAATTGTCAAACCTATTGCACTCTCAGTTTTAGCATGAGGTATTCCTACCCCTTTTCCAATTCCCGTACTTCCTATTTTTTCTCTCTCAGTTAATGCTTTATACACTTCTTTTTCATCTATTATATTTTTTGATTTTCCTATTAATTTTCCTAGTTCTTTCAACATTTCTTCTTTATTTTTACTTTTTAGATCCAAACATATTAAACTTTCGTCAATATAATCAATAATTTTTACTAACTCCATTTTTTCACCCCAATAAAAAGTTTTTTATATTTAATGTTCCTTCACAATGATAGTTTATATATTTTTCATACAATACAATAGTTTTTATTATATCATATTCTAAATAATTTTTCTCTAGTATTTTCTTTATTTTTTTATTTAATAATTCATTTAAAATAATATTATTTTTAGCCTCAGAATCTATTTTTATCCATTCATCTATTTCATCTGCAAATATTCCTTCATATTCAGACCATTTATACAAAAAATATAGAACACATAATAGATTTTCTTCTTTTTTATTTTTCTTTTCAAAATAATCTAAAGTCTTTTTCAACAATTCATAATTTTTAGAACTAATACTTCCATCATGACTTAATTTATTAACTACTGAAATTATATATAACCCCATTGATATCCTATCTATATCACTTTTTATAACTGAATAAGAATTAACTGTTTCAAATTTTCTAATTGAATAATTTTCATTTTTTTTTATAAAAATAAAATTAGAACATGTGAGAATATCCACAGCACTCTGCTCTCTTGTCTTACTTTTTCTTATCCCTTTCACATTAAAACTAATCTTTCCCTCATTTTCAGTAAAAATAGTTACATAAAGGTCTCCATCTCCATATTCAGTTTTACTAAGTACTATTCCTTCACATTTTATCTCTTTCATTCTTTTAAAATAAAATCCTCTTTCTTAAAGCTAGGATTTACCTCTACATTAGAAAGTTTTAGTGTAGAAACATGTGTCGTTCCTGAGTATACCTCTAAAATTTGGGGAATAAGATAGTTACTTACACTTTGAAATTCTTTTATCACAATTTTCCATGAATTTGAAATTTGAAATTCTCTATATTCTTTCAAATAATATTTATCTTTAAAATTTTTATCTTTTTTATCTAACTCCACAATTTGATTAATAAAATTTAGTATTTTCATTTCATTTTCATCACTTTTTTCTTTTATAACTTGATTGAAGAAGGGTAAAAAGATAGTTTTCATTCCATTTTCATATATATATATTTCACCTTTTTTTTCTTCAGGAGACAATACCTCTTTTTTCAAAATTTTGGGTAACTCCAAACTCAAAACATATTCTGTAGACACATCTTTATTATTTACCCTACTTTTATCATTAACATTAAACCTTAATGAGGTCAATGTTGATATTTTTTTATTTGTAGCAAATAAGTTTGTAGAACCCAATATAAATATTATTAAAAAAAATATTTGAATAAAAAATTTATTTTTTAATATTTTATCTTCTCTTACCATTTTTCACCTTCTCAGTATACAAAATAACTTCTTTCAATTTTATCAGATCAATACAAGGCTCAACAATATAAGTCACTTCATCCTCTACTTTCTCTACTATTTTTCCCACAACCAAACCTTCAGGGTACACTTCACTAATTCCAGAACTAATTATTATTTCTCCAACTTTTACTTTTTCTTTATCCAAGCTAGGAGTAAATATTATTCTATTATTATACTCACGATTTCCTGTTGCTATTCCCATTATTCCACTTTCAGTTTTTGAACTTATTACAAAATTTTCATTAGTTACCATTTCTATTTTTGCTACATTATCAAAGACTTCTATAACTCTACCTATCACGTTATTTCCTGACAATACAACCATATTAGGTGTAATATCATCATCTTTTCCTCTATTAATATAGAAAAACTCATACAAATTCATTAAATCCCTAAATGTAACCAATCCAAACTTTATTTTTTTATCTTTTTTTTGTAATTTTAATAATTCTCTTAGTCGCTCATTTTCTTCTCGTAAATTTTCTGTTTGTAATTGTTCTGTTTGTAAAAATAGATTTTTTAATCTCAACTCTTCTTTTTCTTTCGAAATCTCTTTATAATTTATAATATTTGTATATCTTTTATTTAAACTATCAGTCATTAGAAATATTTTTGATTGAATAGGTAAAAAAAACTGAGCAACCATTTTATTAAAAGGCTCTATTTTCCATCTAAATAAAAATATAATTACTATTACTACAATTATAACCATTGTTTTATTTTTATTTTTCTTCTTCTCTTTCTTATTCATTTTTAAACACTTTTAACTATTGCAGAAATTAATTTAGTACAGTTTACAATATCCACTATTTTTATAGTTTCATTACAAGTATGAACATTACTCATTCCTATTCCTAAATTTATAGAAGGTATTCCTCTACCACTATAAATATTTGCATCACAACCTCCACCAGAAGAAACTGTTTTTAATTCAATTTCAGCTTTTTCACTTGCCTTAGCTAATATTTTTAATAGTTCTGAATCTTCTTCTATTTTGTATCCACTATAACCTATACTGACTTGGTGTTCACATTTAGCTCCAAAACTTTTTGCAGTCTCCTCAAATATCTCCATTGTTTCTTTTAATAATCCTTTTAATTTATCTCCTGAGAAACTACGTGCCTCATATGTCATACTTACTTCTGGCATAACAATATTTACTGCACTTCCACCTTTTACTATTCCTATATTACTTGTTGTTTCAGAATCAATTCTTCCAAGTTTTATTTTTGTTATTGCATGTGAAGCCACTGTTAGAGCATTTATTCCCAATTCTGGTGCTAAACCTGCATGAGCTGTTTTTCCTATTATCTTTATCTCACCTTTGGCTGAATAAGGTGTTTGAACTACAACTGTTCCTGGAGTTCCCCCTGAATCTATTATAAAAGCATAATCTGGTTTGTATTTATCCAACTCTAAACTTTGTGCACCTAACAATCCTATCTCTTCTGCTATTGAAAATACAGCTATTATTTCTGGATGTTCAACGTTAGTTTCCTTTATATCTCTTATCATTTCTATTATAGCAGCAATTCCTGCTTTATCATCAGCTCCAAGAACTGAAGTTCCATCACTTGATATAACACCATCTTTTACTATAGGAGTTATTTTTTCACAAGGTACAACTGTATCCATATGAGCACTAAACAATAATTTCTTTTTCCCTGGTGCTGGAAGTACTGCAATTATATTCCCTGCATTCCCACCATATTTATCTCCTGCATTATCTTCTATTACTACTAATCCCATTTCAGAAAGTTCTTTTTTCAAATAGTCTGCCATTTCTCTCTCATTTAGTGAAGGTGAAGATATTTTCACCATATTTAAAAAATTATTTATTACTCTAACCTCGTCCACCATATTTCCTCCTAATTTTTTTTATTTTATCCTATATTATAATACATATATTTCCACTTGTCAAAGCTCTTAATATTTTTTACATTTTTTATTTTTCCAATTTTAAATATTAAAGTTATGACAATAGCTCTAACTTCAATTTTAGCTAGAGCTACTTATCTTTTTATTTTTTAGATGTTTTTCTTCGCCTCATATCTTGTATGTAAATAATAATGTGCTCCATTACTTAAAGGCTTTACTAAATGTTTTTCATAAAGTTCAGTTACATATGGATTACAATGTGATTTTCTAATACTTTTCCCTTCATCTATAGCCTGAATTGTATGTTGTCTTTCTTTTATAACTCTAAATTTTCCTTGATGATATGGTTGTCCACCACCACCAATACAGCCACCCTTACAAGCCATTATTTCAACTGCATGAAATTGTTCTTCTCCACTTCTGATTCTTTCTATTAATGCCCTTGCTGACCCTAATCCATGAGCAATTCCTATTCTTAATTTTATACCTTTTATTTCCACTGTTGCAGTCCGAATTCCATGTAATCCTCTCAACACTCCAAAATCTACATTTTCTAATTCTTCTCCCGTTATCCATTCATGAACAGTTCTCAATGCTGCTTCCATAACTCCACCTGTTCTACCAAAAATATCTCCTGCTCCTGTTGAATAACCTAAAGGATTATCAAATTTTTCTTTTTCTATGTTTTTAAGATCTATATTTGATTGCTTTAATAAACTCGCCAGTTGTCTTGTTGATATTGAATAATCCACATCTGGATTCCCTTCAAAGGAAAACTCTTCCCTTGCAGCCTCATATTTTTTTGCAAGACATGGCATTATTGAAACTACAATTAAATCTTTTCTTTTTATTTTCATTTCTTTTGCCCAAATATTTTTTGCCACTGCACCAAACATTTGTTGAGGAGACTTTGCACTGGATAAATGTTCTAACATATCATGATAATTATGTTCACAAAACTTAACCCATGATGGGCAACAAGAAGTAATAAGTGGTAGTTTTACATTTTTATCTCCATCTAAAAATTTTTCTAATCGTTCTTTTAACTCACTTGCTTCTTCCATTATTGTTAAATCAGCTGCAAAATTTGTGTCAAAAACTTTATCAAATCCTATTTTTTTCAAACTAGCAACCATTTCTCCCGTAACATCAGTTCCTGGTAAATATCCAAACTCTTCTCCTAAAGCCACCCTTACTGCTGGGGCAACTTGTACTACAACAGTCTTTTTAGGATCTGCAATATCTCTTATTAGTTCTTCTGTATAATCAGTTTCATACAAAGCTCCCACTGGGCAAACTGCTACACACTGTCCACAATTTGTACATACTGTTGTTTCAAGATTTTGTTCAAAAGAAGTTGCAACTGCTGCCTCAAATCCTCTATGAATTGCAGAAAGTGCTCCAACAGTTTGAATATTTGTACACATATTTTCACATCTTTTACACATTATACATTTATCTGAATCCCTTACTATTGAAGGTGAAACTTCTTTTCTATATTTTGACTCTCTACCCTGATATTTTATTTTTCTTATTCCTAAGTTTTGAGCTAAAGTTTGAAGTTCACACTCACCATTTTTCACACATATTAGACAATCTTTTGGATGATCTGACAACAATAGTTCAACAATGGTTTTTCTACTTTTTATAACTCTTGCTGTATTGGTAAATACAACCATATTTTCTGCAACCCATGTTGAACAAGCTGGAGCTAAATTTCTTCTCCCCTCCACCTCTACAACACATACTCTACATGATGCACAATCATTTTTAAAATCTATATCACTCATTTTCATATAACATAAACTTGGAATTTTAATCCCTATTGATTTCGCTGCTGCTAAAATTGTTACACCCTTAGCACTTTCTATCTCTTGTCCATCTATAGTTAATTTTATTATGTTCATTATGCCTCCTCATGGAATAAATATATCTAAATCCGATCTATAGCTCCAAACTTACATTGACTATAACATACTCCACACTTTATACAGTGACTTGCCTCTATTTCATGTTTTACTCTAGGTTTTCCAACTATACAAGTTACTGGACATGCTCTAGCACATAAAGTACAACCTATGCAGCTATCATTTATAACATATTTAACCAAAGCTTCACATTGCCCAGAAGGACATTTTTTATCTTCTACATGAGCCAAATACTCATCATAAAACTTATTTAAAGTGGATAATATTGGATTTGGTGAAGTCTGTCCCAATCCACAAAGAGACGTATCTTTTATTATTTCCGATAAACTTTTTAAGTTTTCTAAATCCTCAACTGTTCCATTTCCTTGAGTTATTTTTTCTAATATTTCCAACAATCTTACATTTCCTATTCTACAAGGTGTACACTTTCCACAAGACTCTTCCACTATAAATTCCAGATAGAACTTTGATACTGCAACCATGCAATCATCTTCATCCATAACTATCATTCCACCTGAACCCATCATTGAACCTTTCTCAAGTAAAGTATCAAAATCAATTGGAGTATCTAAATCTTTTTCTGTTAAGCAACCTCCTGAAGGTCCCCCTGTTTGTACAGCTTTAAATTTTTTCCCATCTTTTATTCCACCACCAATATCATATATTACATCTTTAAGTGTTATCCCCATAGGAACTTCAATTAAGCCTACATTATTTATTTTTCCTGCAAGTGCAAAAACTTTAGTTCCAGAAGATTTTTCAGTTCCTATACTCTTAAACCAATCTGCACCTTTATTAATAATTTGAGTAATATTTGCAAGTGTCTCAACATTATTTACATTGGTAGGTTTTCCTAAGTAACCTGATTCTGCTGGAAATGGAGGTTTTGAAGTTGGTTCCCCTCTCTCTCCTTCCATAGAGTGAATAAGTGCAGTTTCCTCACCACAAACAAATGCTCCAGCACCATATTTTATTTCCACATCAAAAGAAAAATCTGTTCCAAGTATATTGTCTCCTAAAGTTCCTAACTCTTTAGCATCTGCTATAGCTTTTCTAAGTCTTTCCACTGCAAGAGGATATTCTGCCCTTATATATACTAACCCTTTTGAAGAACCTATTGCATATGCACATATAGCCATTCCTTCAATAATACTATGAGGATCTCCTTCTAATATTGATCTATCCATGAAAGCCCCTGGATCTCCCTCATCTGCATTACAAACTACATATTTTTCTTTTCCTTTAGCCTTTCTAGCAAATTCCCATTTTAATCCTGTAGGAAAACCTGCTCCCCCACGACCTCTAAGACCTGATTCTTTTATAATACTTATTACTTCCTCAGGAGTTCTATTAATAATTGATTCTCCCAAAGCTAAATATCCCTCTGTTCCCAAATATTCTTTGATATTTTCAGGGTCAATAACACCACAATTTTTTAATGCTCTTCTAACCTGTTTTTTATAAAACGGCATTTGCTCTTCTTCTCTAATTTTTTGTCGAGTTCTTGGGTCTATAAATAATAGTTCTTCTACTATTTTTTTATTTATAATATGTTGCTCAATTATTTTTTCTCCATCCTCTGGTTGTACCTCTATATAAAATATATTTTCTGGCATAATTTTTACAATTGGTCCTTTTTCACAAAATCCAAAACATCCTGTTTTTACAACTTTAACATTTGAATCTAGTTTTTTTATAATTATTGTTTCCTCTAATTTTTTTATTAGTTCCTTACTTTTTCCAGACAAGCAACCTGTTCCACCACATACTAGTATATCAATTTGTTGCGACATTCCAATCCTCCCTATTTCTTTGTTGTTGTCTCAGCTGCTCGTGATAATAATAATCTTTTATATTCTTCAATCTGTTTTTTTAATTCCTCTAAAGTTTTTATTTTTTTCATTTTATTTCACGTCCTCCTTAGCTCTATACTTATCAAGAATAGGCTTCATATTTTTTACTGTTTCTTTTCCATATACATCTTTTCCAATCATAACCACTGGTGCAAGTCCACAAGCACCAACACATCTCAAAGCATCAATTGAAAAAAGTCCATCCAAACTTGTTTCTCCTACTCCAATCCCTAAGTTACTTTTTATTTCTTTAAGAACCTTTTCTGCTCCTCTCACATAACAAGCTGTTCCCATACAAACTGATACAGGATATTTCCCCTTGGGAATCATTGTAAAGAAACTATAAAAAGTTACAACTCCATACACTTTAGAAAGTGGTACATCCAATTTTGATGCAACAAACTCTTGCACCTCAGAGGGTAGGTATCCAAAAATTTCCTGTGCTTTATGTAGCACACCTATCAACTCTATTTTCTTGTTTGGTAACTTCACAATATAACTTTCCAGCTTGTTATAACACTCGTCTTTCAATGGATTTTTACATTTCATAACCATACCCTCCTTAATATATTTTTAATTAATTTAATTTACTTTGCTTCTCTTTCTCAAGTTTACTTTATTTATTCCCTTTTGTAAATGGCAAAAAGTAAAATAATTTAAAATAAAATAAAGAAATATAAAAAACAATAGATGGTAAAAAATTAATAATTAAAACCTTTTCTTTCAATAGATAAAAATCAACACAACCTAACAATTAATCTTGCTTGCCTTTTTATTAAATTTACTATATAATGTAAAATCAATATATATTTAAATAAGGGGGCATAAATGGAAAAGAAATTGTTAAAAAGAAATTTTAAAAGAAAAATAAAAATAACTGGAGCTTTACTAGTAATATTTTTAATAACAGGTAAATTAGGACATTCATATACAATAGAAAATGGAACTACACTCTGGGAAACAGATGGATTTTATAATGAACTAATTAATAATTCCATAGCGAAAGCAGATATATTAAATAAGGGGACTTTAACTAATCGAACAGCTACTATTACATTAAATTCAGGAGTTAAAAATACTAGAGTCAATAAAATTACTAATCAAGGGGTTATGTTAGCTGCTACTGCTGGAGTAATTAATAATACTATAGATACATTTGATTATACTTCTTTTGAAAATACAACCTATTCAATAGGAACAGTTATTAATGAAGGAAGAATGGAAGCTAAAAATATCATGGGACAACACTATACAGGAAATGGTTCTGTAGTAAATAATTCAATGAGATTACTAAATCAACAGAATCCTAATGGGGAATATATTGTTGAAACATCTTATGTTAAAAACAAAGGAAATATGAGTGGAGTAACTAGAACTGGGAGGGATGCAGGAGGAACAGGGAATGGAATAAATAATTATTTACACGTCGGAAACTCAATTTTGAAACTTGCAAAAGCCTCTTTAGGAAAACTAGATAATAGTGGGATTATACAAGGAGGAAATGTAAATAAAAAAGCAGTAAATGGTCTTAATGGTAATGCTTTTGAAAATATGGGAACAGTTGGAAATGGAATCTTAAGTGGAATTCACGGTGTTGGAACTAATATAAATACTAGTATAGGAACAATAAAAAATAATGGAATGATTATAGGGCATAATGAGGGATTTGGGTCCTCTGTTGGAACTAATGGTGGGAACGGAGTAGCCTCAATTATAACAGATACATTTAGTATGAATCCTTCACTAAATGAAAAAGCAGAAATAAAAGAAGTAACCAATAGTGGAATTATTATGGGAACGAATACAGCAATAGCTGCTTTTACAGCTAATGATGCGATAGTGGCTTCTACAGGAGGGATAACTAATAATTACAGTGAAATAAAAGGAACTATTGATACTGTAAATAATTATGGAATTCTTGCAGGACAAAAGATAATCAAAGGAAATGTAACTACTGAAAATAATTTGGGAACATATATTATATTTGATACTAAAACTACATCTTTTAATAGATATTCTAGTGAATTAAAAAGAGATCCCAATGGTAAGGTAATGTTAAAAGAACTTACAATAGGAGCTGGTGGAAATGCCACATTAGAAGGCATAAATTATAGTATTTTAAATGGAAATACATTAGGAACAATATCGAGTGGTGAAACTGTAACAGGAAATAGTGACACATACTTAAAGGCTTCTAATTTAACAAAAAACTCTAACTTAATAATAAATGGTGTCGGAAGAAACGGAGCCCTAAGAGTTGATAAGGAGACAGTTTTACAAAATACAATTATAAATGGATATGAAATAGCATTAAAAATGGAAGCTGGAAATGGATTTAAAGGGAACAATATAGTGTTCAACGGTGGAGGAATCGGAAATATTAATGACAATGGGACAAGTGGAGATATAAAAGATGATTATTTAGAATATACAAATGTAATAGAAGGAGATGCCGGAACAAATGAAATTACTTTAAATGGTGATTCTATTATAAATGGAAGTGTTGATTTAGCCCATGGTGATGATACCCTTTTACTAGCTAACACTACTCAAATTAATGGGACTTTAAATGGAGGTTTAGGTGTTGGAGATACTTTAGGATTAGGACAAAATACTACATCTAAAGCAACTACAAACTTAAATGTTTTTCACGATATATCTGGCTTTGAAACTATCAATGCAAATGGAGATATTACTTTATTTGAAACAACTAATATTACCGATGCAACTAATATTAATTTAGAAACTGGAAATTTAACATTAAGAGTTAACCCTACCATAATAGATGGAGCAGGTAATATAATAGGACATTCTTTATATGGAAATAATGGAACTTTAACTTCAATAGATGGTAATCTTATAATTGGTTTAAATGGAATCGGAGAAAATGCAATCATTGGAATGGGTGGTACTCAAATAACTACTGGGATAGATTCTAATTATCAAAAAACAGATAAATTAATTACTAATTCACTAGTTCTTGATGCTACATTGCTACCAGATGGTAATGTATTGATAGGAGTTCTTGATTATTTACCATTACCATTACCAGAGATTCCAGTAACTCCAGAAACACCAGTAACTCCACCTATTACTGTTAGTGGTCCTTTATATGAAAAACTTAATCAAATATATAAGTCTATAGTAAGTGCTGGAGAAATTGGAGTATTAGCAAACACAACTTTAATAAATACTGGTATTGGAAATTCTTATTTAGAGACTATAAACGGAGGAATTG
>SAMEA5043675__coassemble_149_pt1 | contig 21583 bp, 15 predicted proteins | sample SAMEA5043675__metabat2_low_PE_002 | metagenome-assembled genome bin SAMEA5043675 (sample SAMEA5043675) | Gadus morhua
CTTCCACTGTACTATCCAGTAGAATAGGACCAAATTTATCACTCATTCCAAATTTAGTAACAATGGCGTGAGCAATCCCTGTTGCTCTTTGGATATCATTTCCAGCTCCAGTAGTAATGTCATCAAACACTATTTTTTCAGCTGCTCTTCCACCTAATAAGACTCTTATTTCACTAAGATATTCTTTTTTAGATTTTAGATATCTATCCTCTGTTGGTAAACTCATTGTATAACCCAATGCTGCACTTCCACGAGGTATTATTGTAACCTTATGAACAGGATCACAATATGGTAATATAGTTTGTGTCAATGCATGTCCTACTTCATGATAGGCAACTATTAAACGTTCTTTTTCAACTGTTACACGTGATTTTCTTTCTGGACCAATAGAAACTTTTTCACTAGCTTCTTCCAAATCACCCATATTTATTTCATCTCGACCCTCTCTAGCGGCCAAAATTGCTGCTTCATTTAGTAAGTTAGCAAGGTCTGCTCCTACAAATCCTGGAGTTTTTCTTGCAACAACTTCTAATTTAACATCTTCAGATAATTTTTTATTTCTTGAGTGTACTTCTAAAATTTGGATTCTTCCTTTTATATCAGGAGCATCAACAACAACTTGTCTATCAAAACGTCCTGGTCTCATTAGTGCTCTATCCAAAACTTCTGGTCTATTTGTTGCTGCAAGAATTATAACAGTTTCATCATTACCAAAACCATCCATTTCCACCAGTAGTTGATTAAGAGTCTGTTCTCTCTCATCATTTCCACCACCTTGACCACTACCACGTTTTCTACCTACTGCATCAATTTCATCTATAAAAACTATACAAGGAGCTGATTTTCTAGCTTTTGCAAATAAATCTCTAACTCTTGAAGCTCCAACTCCAACAAACATTTCAACAAATTCAGAACCTGACATACTTAAAAATGGTACTCCAGCTTCTCCAGCAACAGCTTTTGCAAGAAGTGTTTTTCCTGTCCCTGGTGCACCTAGTAATAAGACTCCTTTAGGAATTTTTGCACCTATCTTTTTAAATTTTTCTGGTTCTTTTAAAAATTGTACAATCTCTTCCAATTCAACTTTTGATTCATCTATTCCAGCAACATCTTTGAATGTTACTTCATTAATATCAGTTGTTTTTTCTTTGATTTTTGATTTTCCTATATTAAATATTTGACCACCGCCACCGTTTCCTTTATTCATTTTAGAAAATATAAAAAACAATATTGCCATTAAAAATAAAGTAGGAAACCATGCGATTAGTAAGTTTACAATGAAAGGTAATTCTTCTGGTGGTACTGAAGCAATCCCTATTTTTTCACTTTTTATTAAATTTACAAGTTCAAGATCACTACCTAAACGATCTGTTATCATTCTCGCTTTGTAAGTTTCTATTTTGATTGGTTCTTTTTTCTTTTTTGAACTAAAGAAACTTGCTTTCTCTTTTTTTTCAACTTTTTTATCAGCTTTTTTTTCAATGCTTCCATAGATATAACCTTCTTTTTCTTCTACTTCAACTATTGTCTTTTCTTTTACCAACCCTATAAAGTTACTATAACTAATTTCTTTCATATCTTTAGATGGTGCTTCACTAAAGAATGAAGGTAATCCCATTACCAATGTTATTATAAATAATAACATTATAATACCTTTAATATTAAATTTTCCTTTTACTTCTTTATTTTTAATTTTTTTATTTTGATTATTTTCTTTTTCAGAAGTAGTCTCATCTTCAATTTCTACTTCCTCATTTTCTTTCTCTTCTGAAGATTTTTTTTCTTCTGTCTCATCTTTTAAAGTTGGCTCTTCTAATTCTTTTTCTTCTAATTCTTCTTCTCCCTCTAATATATCTTCCTCTATTTTTTTTGAATTATCTACTTCATCTATCTCTTCTTTTGATAAAGACTCCGTATTTAAATCATTATTTTCTAATTTTTCTATTTCTAATTTATCAATGTTTTCTTTCTCTAAATTATCTTCTGTATTTTTTTTATTCTCCACTATTGTATCCTCCTTATAAGTAATTTTATTGATTCCTTAGTATTACAATCTTTTTTAAAAATTTCACTTCCTCTTACTCCTCCAATCCAAATTATTTTATCACCTTGTAGTACAAGAGGGAGTTCTTCTCTTTTCTCTTTTAATATTTTATTATTAATTAATATTTCTTTCACTTTTTTTTCTGATGTCATTCCAGTAGGAATAATTTTATCACCATTTTTTCTTGTTCTTACAATCAAAGTTTCACCTATATTTAGATTAGTTAAAAATTCAAAACTTCCTTTTTCTATCTTATCCAATGAAACTTCAGCTATTACTTCATAAGATCCAAATTTTATTTTTCCAGGAATTTTTAATTCAAAATTCTTTTCAAATAAATTCTTCTTAACTTCTTGATTTTCTACCTCTTTAATAATTGATAAATAATTATATTCTTTTAATAAAAAAATATCTTTTTCTAAAGAAATTCTTTTACTTCCACCTTTCTCTAATAATTCTATCACACTGTTCACTTTATATCTATCACTTTTTATATTTTTTTCATTAAAATATTGTTTTATTAGTTTCTTTTTAAAAAAATCACTAACAGTATTTAATTTTTCTATAGAAAGTTTCGAATTTTCCATAAATTCTTCTATATCAAGTGAATTTTCAGCATTAACTTCCCGAACTTCACCCATTATATTGAAAATTTTATCTTTGAATTTAGGATTATATCTTTTTTCAATAAAAGGAATTAAGTCAAGTCTTATACTATTTCTAGTGAACTCATTTTCAAAATTTGTTTTATCTACTCTATATTCTATCTTATTTTCAGAAAGATATTTTAAAATCTCTTTTTTAAATACATTTATAATAGGTCTTATATATTGCATTTTTTTCATTCTGATTCCCTCTAATCCTCCTAGACTAGTTCCTCTTATCAGACGAAAAAGAAAAGTTTCAATTTGATCATCTTTATTATGGGCAAGAGCAATTTTATCTCCCCCCTCCTTTTCAAATATTTCTTTAAAGAGTTGGTGCCTTACTTCCCTTCCTATCTCTTCTAAACCTTTTTTTTCTTCTATACTTATTTTAGTTATGTTTATTTTTTTAGAATAAAATTTAAAAGAATTTTTTTTTGCTATACTTTCAGAAAATTTTTCATCACCATCAGAGTCTTCCCCCCGTAGCATATGATTAATGTGAACTAGAATTATTTCTATTTCACTATCTATTTCTTCTTTATATTTTTTTAGAATCTCCAAAAGAAATACTGAATCAGGACCACCAGAGAATCCCAGTATAATAGTTTCACCCTTTTTTATCAATTTATGATTTTTTATATCTTTAAAAATCTCTTTTATCATTCTATCACTTTCCTACTTTATCTATAATTAATATATTTCTTTAAAATTCTTCTCTTTATAATCAAAAAGTATAGTTATCTTCCCAGGAATATTCTTCAAAATATTATAGTTGAAAATTTCTAACTCTGTATTCTTATGTCCTTCTCTTATACTGGTATATTTACTACTTTTCAATATATCATTATGTTTTTCACTGTCTTTATTTCTTTTTAACCATTCGTTTTCAAGTCCTACTTTTCCTATATTTAAAAAATCAAATTTTAAATATTCTAAAAAGATATCTCTATTTTCATATTGCTTACTATCAAAAAAATCTATTAAATATTTAAAAAGTGACACTTCTTTATGTCCTATATCCATTAATTTTTTCTCTCTATAATAATCTCTTATATCTTCATATAGTTCAAATGATGAGCTATAATAATTAGTTATTATAAAATTAATAGAATTTTTAAATTTTCTAGAATTATAATAATAATTAAGAATTTTTTCTATTTCCTTTAATTTATAAATTTCTTTGAATGATATAAATTGATTACTCAGAACTTCATAAGGTTGATAATCAGTAAATTTATATTCATATTCCTCGATTTGATTATAAATTTGAGTTCCTTTTAGCATTTTTAAAAATCCTAATTGAATCATATCAGGTTTTAAATTATGAACATAATTAAATGAATTTTTAAAAATTTTATATGTTTCATATGGTAGACCTGCTATTAAATCAAGATGTGTATGAATATTTTTTGGAATTTTTTCTATATTATTTTTTAATTCATCTAATGAATTTTTTCTATTGATACTCTCCATTGTTGCCCAATTTGTAGTTTGAATCCCTACTTCAAATTGGAAATAGTCCTTGGGAACCTTTTTTAACAGCTCCAAACTTTCTTCCGTTAAAACATTTGCATTTATTTCAAAGTGAAAAATAATTCCAGGACGATAATTTTCAATTAAATAAGACCAAATCTTCATCATTCTTTCGTGGTTTATATTAAATGTTCTATCCACAAATTTCAATAATTTTATATTCGTTGATAAAAACAACCCCAAATCTCTTATTACTCTATCTACAGAAAAAGTTTTAAGCATTGATTCTATTGAAGAAAGACAATATGAGCATTTAAAGGGACAACCTCTTGAAGTTTCATAATATAATATTTTGTTTTCTTCTAATAATTCATTTAAAGAATAAGGAAAAGGAATTTCATCTAAATCAGCTGGCATCATTTGACTATAAGTTCCACCAATATTTTTTATTCCTTCTTGGACTAGTTCTAATAATGCACGCTCTCCTTCCCCTTGAATTATAAAGTCTACTTCTTCATTTTTTTCTAATATTTTTTCGGTCCCATAACTTACTTCTGGACCCCCTAATCCTATTTTTATATTAGGCAAAACTTTTTTAAGTTCTTTTAAAAGCTTAAAAACTTCCTCTTTATTCCAAATATAAGTTGAGAATATTACAACATCAGGAGATAATTCAAAAATATCTCTGATCATATTTGAGATTTGATTATTTATATTGGTTTCATATATCTGAATATTCTCATCACTATACTCTTCAATATATTTTTTTAAATATCTAACAGCTAAATTGGTATGTATATATTGACTATTTATTGCAACCAACAGATATTTTTTCATCTTACTCCTTTTATTTTTTGTTATTTTTTTGGAATTCTAAATGTTCTTTATATGTTCGACTAAAAAAATGACTTCCATCACCACGAGCGACAAAAAATAAATAATCAGTTTCTAGTGGATTATAAGCAGCCTCAACAGAGTGCTTATCTGGATTTGCTATGGGTCCTGGTGGTAGTCCTTTGTACATATAAGTATTGTATGGTGAATCAATTTTTAAATCTTTATAATACATTCTTTTTTTAGTGTAATTATATAGATAATTTACTGTAGCATCTGAAGAAAATGTCATATCTTTTTCCAATCTATTATAAAATACTGAAGCCATTATTGCTTTTTCACTCTTTACCATAGCTTCTCGTTCCAAGATAGAAGCCATTATAAGCTTTTTATAAAACTCTTCTTTATTAGGATAGTTTTCAGTTGGAAACATTTTTATAAAGTATTTTAGAGGAACTTCTAACTTTTTTTTCATACTATAGTTTTTTGGAATAAAATAAGTTTCTGGATAAAAATAGCCTTCAAAATTTCCATTTGGTGTTGGATAAGGAAAATCAATTTTTTTTAATTCCTCTTCAAATTCTTTCTCTTTTTCTTTATCACCTTTAGTAAATAGTTTTACAACATCTCTATATGAGTTTCCTTCTAATATAGTATATCTCTCAATTTGTGATTTTCCTTCTTCTAATATTTCAAATATTTCTTTTAAATTTTTTTGACCTTTTATTTCATAAAGTCCTATTTTTATATCTTTACCATCATTTTTTGTTTTAATAAATAATTTAAATAATATTGAATTTGTATTAATGGATAATTTTTTCAAACTTGCTTTTAAGGAACCACCTTGTTTTATCTCAAGAGTTTGGTTATACTCTATTTTTTTTTCCACAAATTTACTATACTTATAATATCCTAAACCACCAACTATTATTATAGATATTAAAATTCCAATCATTAATTTTTTCATTTTTTACTCCTATTTTATACTTTTTAAGTTATCTATATTTTACCATATAATTGCAAAAAATGCATCTGTGAATCCATATCTATTTTATAAAAATTTTAAAATAGAGCTAATAAAAAAATATTACTCCATATTAGGAGTAATATTTTTTTTATTGAACAATATTTTCATGTAGCTTTTGATACAATCCACCTTTTTTCAACAATCCTTCATGAGTCCCTATTTCTTCAATACCTTGATCTGTTAAAACAACAATTTCATCAGCATTTTTTATTGTAGAAAGTCTGTGTGCTACAATAATAGTCGTTCTACCTTGACATAGTTCATTTAAAGAATTTTGGATTAAATGTTCTGTTATATTATCCAGTGCTGAAGTTGCCTCATCCAATATTAAAATCGGAGGGTTTTTCAAAAATATTCTTGCAATTGAAATCCTCTGTTTCTGACCTCCAGAAAGTTTAATTCCACGTTCTCCTACTTCTGTTTGATAACCATCTGGCATATCCATTATTAACTCATGAATATTAGCTTTTTTAGCAGCCTCTAATATTTCTTCATCTGTTGCATTTATTTTTCCAATAGCTATATTATCTTTAACTGTTCCTGTAAATAAAAATACATCTTGCTGAACAATTCCAATACTATTTCGTAAAGAATCTAATTTAATATTGTTTATATTTTTACCATCAATTAAAATTTCTCCTTCTAACACAGGATAAAACCTTGGTATCAAATTACATACAGTAGTTTTTCCACTACCTGACGGACCAACTAGAGCAATATTTTTTCCTTTTTCAATAGTTAAAGAGAAATTTTTTAAAACTTCTTTTTCTTCATGATTAAAAGATACATTTCTAAACTCTATTTTCCCCTGAACATTTTCTAGTTCTATATGAGAATTCAAATCTTTTTCTGTTTCTTCACTAACTATTTCTACAAATCTTTTAAACCCACTCATTCCGTTCTGATATTGTTCTACAAACCCTATCAGTCTCTTTATTGGTTGAGCAAAAATTCTTGCATACAATAAGTAAGCTAGAAAATCTCCTATATCTATTTTCCCTAAATACGTAAAAGCCCCACCTAATGCTAAAACTATATAGTCCAGCATATCCATAAAAAATCCTACACCTGAAGTATATTCTGCCATTACTTTATATGCTTTTTCACTTGCTAATTTAAATTTAACATTACTAATTTTAAATTTTTCCATTTCAGTTTCTCTATTTACAAAGGCTTTTGAAATTCTTATACCTGATATACTATTCTGTAAATTAGAATTTATTTCAGACGTTTTTTCCCTTCTTTCTACAAAAACAGATAACATTTTTTTTCTTTTACTCATTGTAAAGAAAATTAAAAATGGTAAAACACAAAAAATTGAAAGTGTTAAAGCTACATTTATATTAATAAGAATCGCAAAAGAACCTATCAACATTATTCCAGAAATAAATAGATCCTCTGGTCCATGGTGTGCAAGCTCTGAAATATCTTGTAAATCATTTACTATTCTTGACATAATACTTCCAGTCCCAGTGTTATCAAAATATTTCACTGGTAAATTTTGTAAATGTTTATAAATATCTCGACGCATATCTGCTTGCATTCTCACACCTACAAGATGTCCCCAATATTGCATAAAATATGCACAAAACATTTTTATCAGATATATGATAAAAAGTCCTATTGATATAGCAATAATAATTTTATATTCTTTATTTGGAATTGCATTATTTACAATAGTTCGAGTCATCATAGGATAAACTAGTTCACAAGCTGCTGAAATAGTTGCTACAAGTAGATCTAAACTAAATAATTTTTTATATGGTTTATAATAACTTACAAATTTTTTTAACATTTTTTCTCCCTTACTTCTTAAATTACAATATTTTATTATTTTAATTCTATAATATTTGTTTCACTGCCACCTTATTTTTTTACTAGTGGTAATGCCTATTTTTACTTTTTAAAAAAAAACTCTTAAAATAGATAATAACTGTATAAATACAATTTTTATCTACCTTAAGAGGAGTATAATCTTTTTTCCTAGTTCTCTAATTTATTTTTTTTCTTTTGCTTTTTCTATCAATGGTTTTCTACCATTTCTATCTACAGCAAAACTTTCAATAATTACTTCAGCTTCCTTAAATGGTACTGAAACAAATGAGAAATTTTCATAAAGTTCAACATTTCTTATTTTACTTTCATTAACATTAGCTTTTTTAGTTATAGTTTCTAAAAGTTTTTTTAATGTTATACCATCTTTTTTACCTAAGGCAATAAATAATCTAACTTTTCCTGTATTTTCTAAATCGCCGTCACTACCTTGACTTCTACTTCTTTCATTTCTTCTATCTCTTCCATCTCTGCTACTTGTATTTTCTCTATTTCTGTCATTTCCAACAGATATCTCTGAATAGTTACTCTCATCCAATTCATGATCATAGGCATTTTTAAGTAAAGCAGACACTAAAGTTTGAGGATCAGCTTTCAAAAGAAGTTCTGTTGCCATTTGTTCAAAATTCTTAAATTCACCGTTCTCAACTATTTTTTCAAGTTCAGCATAAATTCTAACTTTTTTAGCTTCAATTACATCTTTTATTCTTGGTAATTTCTCTTTTCTTATTTCTGTTTTTACTATTTTTTGAATAAACATAAGCTTTCTATACTCTGAAGGAGTAATAAATGTAATTGCAGTTCCCTGCTTACCTGCTCTTCCTGTTCTTCCTATTCTATGTACATAACTTTCTGCTTCTTGTGGTATTGCATAATTTATTACATGAGAAAGATCATTTACATCAATTCCTCTTGCAGCAACATCAGTTGCAACAAGAACATTTAAACGCTTAGATTTAAATCTTTTTAACGTTACTTCTCTATGATTTTGACTAATATCACCATGTAATCCTTCAGCATCATAACCTCTATCGTTTAGTCTACCTACTAAATCATTAACATCATTTTTAGTTCTACAGAATACTATTCCATAAAAATCAGTTGCTAAATCCATAATTCTACATAGTGCTTCAAATTTATCTCTATCTTTTACTTCAAAATATATTTGATCAGTTAAGTCTGTAGTCATTTCTCTTGCTTTCACAGCTAAAACTTCATGTTCTCTCATATATTTTTTTGCAATTTTAAGTATTACAGGTGGCATTGTTGCAGAAAAAAACAACATTTTTTTATCTTCATTAGTTGATTTTAATATTTTTTCAATATCCTCAACAAATCCCATATTAAGCATTTCATCCGCTTCATCTAAAACAAAAAACTTAAGGTTATCAATTTTAAGTATTCCTCTATTCATCAAATCCATTACTCTTCCAGGAGTACCTACTACCACTTCTACACCTTTTTTTAGTTGTTTGATTTGGAATTCCATTGATTGTCCACCATATACAGGTGTAATTCTAATTTTTCTGCTACTTGAAAGAGCATGCATTTCTTCCGAAACCTGAACTGCTAATTCTCTTGTAGGTGTAAGAACTATCGCTTGGATATGCTTACCATTTTCTTCTATTTTCTCCAGTATTGGCAATGAAAAAGCTGCTGTTTTTCCTGTTCCTGTCTGCGCTTGTCCTATAATATCTTTTTCACCTAATAATAATGCTGGTATTGTTAATGATTGTATTGGACTTGGTTTTTCATAACCTTTTTTTTCCAACGCTTTTAATGTTTTTTCTGTTAATCCTAAATTTCTAAATTCTACTAATTTTTCTAACTTATCCATATTCACTTCCTTTTAATTTTTAATAAATCATAATTTACATATCCGCTAAATAATCATCTTAGTATCTAGCCGGCTATATAAACAGGAATGAATAGCTACTAGATAATTCAACAACATAACTATTAATTATATCACAGAAAACAAATTTTGTAAATTCTTTTTAATATTTTCTTAAAATATAGGTTTTTTTATCATAAAATATAAAAAGGGTATTGGCAACCTTTGGCACCAATACCACATTTTTAGAATAACTTTTTTTTATATCAATTAATAAATTTATATTTTTGCTGCTATAATTTCATTAATTTCATCAACACAAGCTCCACATACAGTTCCAGCTCCAGTTTTACTTTGAATTTCTTCTAAAGTTTTACAACCTGTGGCAATAGCTTCATTAATCGTCTTTAAATCTATATTTTGACAATGACAAACAACTCTATTTTCTTCCATTATACATGCCTCCTTCTATAATTTGTCATATATTATATATAATATGTTTATAAAAATATCTCTCTAGCAGAAAACATCTAAAAAATAATAATAATTTCAAGATTATTTATCCACTATAGTAATATTCACATATTACCATAAAAATAACTTTGATTCCAACATTTATTTTTTAATTTTTTACTTTCTTCAATTTATTTTTTTTAAATCTAGCTCTATTTTCACTAATCTCTTCTTTTGTTCTTTCTTCCTCATTTATTAAAGCTGCTCTTGCACTTGCTATTATTGCTATTGGAACTCTAAAAGGTGAACAACTTATATAATCCAAATTTATTTTATCAAAAAATTCTATACTTTTAGTATCTCCACCATGCTCGCCACAAACTCCTGATTTTAAACTTTTATTTACTTTCTTTCCTAATTCAGTAGCTATAACCACTAACTTTCCTACACCTCTTACATCAATGCTTTGAAACGGATCTCTCTTTAGTATATCTTTTTCCTTATAGTGTTCAATAAATTTAGTAGAATCATCTCTTGATATCCCATAAGTAGTTTGAGTTAAGTCATTTGTTCCAAATGAGAAGAATTCACTTTCTAAAGCTATTTCATCAGCAATTAGACACGCTCTTGGTAATTCCATCATAGTTCCTAATTTATATTCTATTCTTTTTTCTTTTTTCTTAAATACTTTTTCTATCTCTTTAACAACTAGTTTTTTTATGTATTTAAATTCACTTATTCCACCAATAAAAGGTATCATTATTTCTAGCTTTACTTTTATTCCTTCCTCTTCACACTGAATAGCAGCTTCAATAATTGATCTACTTTGCATTTCATATATTTCTGGGAAAGTTACAGCAAGTCTACATCCTCTATGACCAATCATTGGATTAACTTCTTTTAGTTCGTTTATTCGATTTATAACATTTTTAGTAGAAATTTCCATTATTTTTGATAATTTTTCAATATCTGAAGAAGTTTTAGGTAAAAACTCATGAAAAGGAGGATCTAAAAGTCGAACATTTAATAAGTCTCCTTCTAATGCTGTAAAGATTTCATAAAAATCTTTTTTTTGTAAAATCCTAAGTTTTTTTAATGCTTTTTTTCTTTCTTCGTTATCTTTAGATAATATCATTTCTCTAACAGCCCATATTTTTTGCTCTTCAAAGAACATATGTTCTGTTCTACAAAGCCCTACCCCTTGTGCACCAAATTTTTTACCATTTTTTATATCCGATACAGTATCTGCATTCATTCTAACATCTAATCTTTTTATTTTTGTACACCACTTCATAAAAGTTTTCATATCTTCATTTAATTCAGGTTTTTTAAGTGGAATTTCACCCAAATATATATTACCGTTATATCCATCAATAGAGATTATATCTCCACAATTTATTTTTAAGTCTTCTATTACCATTTTTTTCTTTTTTTCATTTATTTTTATATTTTCGCAACCAATAATACAACATTTCCCCATTCCTCTAGCAACAACTGCACCATGTGAAGTTGCTCCACCTTTTACAGTTACTATTCCCTTTGCTAAATTCATTCCTTTTATATCTTCAGGGGAAGTTTCTACTCTAACAAGTATCCAATCCTCTCCTGATACTATGTCTTCTGTACAGAATGCAACTTTCCCTACAGCTACTCCAGCCGAACCTGGAATTCCCTTGTATATTACTTCTTTATTTTTTAATTCTTTTTCATCAAAACTTCCATTTAAAACTTGTGATAACATACTAGGGTCCACCATTAAAATAGCATCCTTTTCTGTAATTACCTTTTCTTTTACTAAATCAACTGCAATTTTCAAAGAAGCTTGAGGTGCTCTTTTTCCATTTCTTGTTTGTAAAATAAAAAGTTTTCCATTTTCAACAGTAAACTCTATATCTTGCATATCTTTATATATTTTTTCTAACTTTTTAGTTATAGTTATAAATTCATCAAATATTTTAGGTAATTTAAGTTTTAAAGTTTCAATTTTTTGAGGTGTCTTTATCCCAGCTACTATGTCCTCACCTTGCGCTTCTAATAAGTATTCACCATAAACTACATTTTCACCAGTGGAAGGATTTCTTGTAAATGCCACTCCAGTTCCAGACAGTTCATTTAAATTTCCAAATACCATTTCTTGAATTACAACTGCAGTTCCTAAATCATCACTAATATTATTAATTTGTCTGTAATATTTTGACCTTTCAGTATTCCATGAATTAAAAATTGCATCTACAGCTAATAATATTTGATCTTGAGGAGAATCTGGAAATTTTTTCTTTGTTTCTTTCAAATATATATTTTTTAACTCTTTTATTATTCCAATATAATCTATACTTCCATCTTTTTTTATGAATTTTTCATCATTTTTAACATCATGAAAAAGTTGTTTATCTATTTTTTTAACAATCTCACTAAACATCTCAACAAAACGAATATAGCTTTCATAAACAAATTTTTCTTTTCCTGTTACTTCTATTAGTCTAGTTGCAACCTCATCATTTAAACCTAAGTTCAATATAGTATCCATCATTCCTGGCATTGAAACTGGTGCCCCTGATCTTACTGATACTAATAAAGGTACTTCTGCTCCATTAAATTTTTTACCTGTCTGAATCTCTAATTTTCCAATTTCTTCAAAAATTTCATTTTTTAATTCTTCACTAAGTTTATTTTTACTTTTAAAATACTCATTACAAGCAACTGTTGTTATAATCATTCCATTTGGTATAGGTAACCCATTCTTTTTCATCGATACTAAGTTAGCACCTTTTCCACCTAAAATATCTTTAGTTCCATTACAATCATCAAATACAAATACTTTTTTCATTAACTCCTCCTTAATAAATTTAAATACCTTTATATTAATTATTATTCTGAATACTTTAAAGTGTTTATTTTATTTATTTATTTCAAAAAAATATTTAGTAATATTAGTTTTAGTGAATCTACCTACAATCAAATATTTTATTTTATTATTTTCTTTCTCAACTTTAACAATGGGCAAAGAATCAATTTCATGATTTATCAACTTTTTTACACCCTCTATTATTAGATCATCCTCTTCAGAAAAAATAAGATTAGGCATTCTTGTCATAATAATATTTATAGGAATTTTATTTAGTTCTTTTCCTGTCATTGCTATTTTTAAAAGATCTTTTCTCGAAACTATTCCAACAAGTGAATCTTTTTTTACTACGAATAATGTTCCTACATCTTTTTTAAACATATAAAGAATAGTTTCGTAGACTGTTTTTTCATAATCTACACTAATTGGTGGGCTCATTAACTCTTTAATTTTAGTTTTACTCTTCTCTTGAGGGTTATATGAATACCCCATCTTAGGTTTTGAAATAAGTATTTTACTTTTAACCAAAAAAGAAAAATCTGTTCTCAGTGCTGAACGTGTTAATGATAATTCTACAGATATTTTTTCACCTGAAATTATTACATTTTTTTTTACAATCTCTATAATTTTTTGTTGTCGTTCTGTCAATTCCAAAAAACCACTCCTTTAAGTGTACACTGTTTTTATTTCTTTGTTTACTCAACTGAGTATATCATATTTAAGATAAAAAGCAAACTATTTTTTCCAATAGTGTACACTTAAAATTATGTTTTTATCTAAATAAATAAAAAAGAATTCTAACAGTTAAAATAACTCCTAAAATTCTTTTTTATTTATTTTTTAAAAAATCGTCTTAATCTATTTATAGCCTCTAAAAGTATTGTTTTTTCTTGTATTAAAGAGATTCTTACAAATCCTTCCATACTAAAAGCAATTCCAGGTATTAAAACAACTTTTTCTTCTTCTAAAAATTTCAAACAAAAATCATAACTATCTTTAAATCCCAATTCTTTAAGAGGTAAAAATATATAGATCCCTCCCTCTGGTTTTATTGGATTTAATCCTATTTTTTTTAATTCATCATATACTACTTTAGAACGTTCACTATAAATTTTTAGATTTTCACTAATATCTTGACATTTTTTTAATGCAATTATTGCACCATACTGTGAAATAATCGGAGGTGAAGTCACTGTATATTGATGAATTTTTAATAATTCATTTCTGATTTTTTTACTTGTAATTAAATAACCAATCCTCCACCCTGTTAAAGAATGAGATTTAGAAAAACTATTTACAACTATTACATTTTCTCGATACTCATCAGATAAAAAACTATTAAAAGATTTTTCAAAAACAATTTCACTATATACTTCATCACTAATTAAAAATAAATTGTTTTTTTTTGCAAATTCTAATATTTCATCTCTATTTTTTTTAGAAAGAACTACTCCTGAAGGATTACAAGGATAATTCAAGACTATTGCTCTTGTCTTATCTGTTAAATTCTCTTCCAATAATTCTACAGTAAGCTGATAACCAGTTTTTTCAGTATCAATTTTTATCAGAGTTCCACCTCTCAACTTTATCACAGGTTCATATCCCGAATATATGGGAACTCCACATAAAACTTCATCACCTTTTTGAACAATAGCATTTAAAGTTGTTGAAAGTGCTTCAGTTGAACCAACTGTCACCAAAACTTCTTCTGGAGACACTGATACAGAATATTTTTCAGAATGATATTTTGCAATTTCTTTTCTCAATTCTAATACTCCTCCCAATTGGGGATAAGTAAGAGGAGATGATTGCATATATTTCACAGTTTCATCAATTATTATTTTAGGTTGGGGTAAATCAGGTTCTCCAACAGCTAAATTTATTATAGGCTTATCCACAGTTCCTACTATTTTCTTAGCTTCTTCAGAAAATTTTCTAATTATTGAAATTTCTATTTGATTTAAATATGGATTTAATTTTAGCATAATTTCCCCTCCTTAAACTATATTTTTCTTAAATCATCTATAAGTTCTGTTTTATCTTCTGTTTTTTTATCTTTGTTTTTTATTATTACTGCTGGATTTCCACCTACAACTACACCTGCAGGCACATCTTTTAAAACTATTGCTCCTGCTCCAACAACTGATCCTTTTCCTATTCTCACTCCTTCTATAATCACTGCATTAGCACCAATAACTACATTATCTTCAATTATTACAGGAGTTGCACTTGGTGGCTCTACCACTCCTGCCAGTACAGTTCCAGCTCCAATATGACAATTATTACCAACAACTGCTCTTCCTCCTAAAATAGCTCCCATATCAATCATGGTTCCCGAACCAACTTTTGCTCCTATATTGATTACTGCTCCCATCATAATAACTGCATTATCTCCTATCTCTACCATATCTCTAATAATTGAACCAGGTTCAATTCGAGCATTTATCCCTACTTTATTAAGAAGTGGTATGGCAGAATTTCGTCTATCATTTTCAATATAATAATCTTTAATTTTATCTTTATTTAGTTCAATTATCTCTTTTATAATTGAATATTCACCAATTAATATATAAGAATTATTAGAACCAAAAACTTTTATTTCCTTTGTATCTATTTTTGAAAAATCTATATCCGTATTAATATAAACTTTTACAGGTGTAACCTTTTTAGACTCTTTTATAAACTTAACTATCTCTTCACCATGATTTATAATATTATTCATTAACATCCTCCATTTTCAATTTTTTAAAAAAGTAAATCTTTCATTGTATATAATCCCGGTTTTTTATGAGCTAACCAGATTGCTCCCTTTATTGCTCCATTTATAAAAATTTTTTTAGAATGTGCTTCGTGTTTTATTTCAATAATCTCATCTTCACCGGCAAATATAACTGAGTGCTCGCCAACAATGGTTCCACCTCTGATGCTATGAACTCCTATCTCATCCTTTTCACGTTTTTCCATTCCAACTCTACCATAACTATATTTTTTCTTTTGATTTAAAGATTCATTAATTTTTTCAAGTAAAGTTTTTGCTGTTCCACTTGGAGAATCCATTTTTTTATTATGATGTTTTTCAATAATTTCAATGTCCCATTCTTCTAGAACTGGAACTATATGTGCCATTATCTCATTTAACAAATTAATACCTAGAGATGTATTTGTAGCCATCAATATAGGAATTTTTTTAGATACTCTTTTTATCTCATTAATATCTTCAGAACTATATCCAGTAGTGGCTATCAATACAGAATTTTTATTTTGTAACGAATATTTTAACAACTCTTTTAAATTATCAACATGAGAAAAATCAATTATTACATCAGGTTTTTCAGGAAGCAAATTAAAATTCTCAAAGCAATGTTCAGAATTTCTATCCACTACTCCAATGAAGTCTTCACCTAATTTTAATTTTAAAGTTTCACTTAAAAGTTTTCCCATAGCACCATAGCCACAAACTGCAATTTTCATTTTATTCCTCTTTATAAATATTTATTTTTTTCATTTCTTCTTTTAATATCAGTAATCCTTGTGAACTTATTTCATATAATGGCATTCTATATCCACCAACATTCCACCCTAAAAGATTAAGAGCTTTTTTTATAGGAATTGGATTTGTTTCCACAAATAGAGAATGAACAAAACCATTTAATTTTAGTTGGATTTTTCTCGATTCCTCTGTTTCTCCCTCTAAAAATTTAGAGACAATATTATGAGTTTCCAAAGGTAATATATTCGCTAGAACTGATACTACACCTTTTCCACCAATTGATATCATAGGTAAAATAATATCATCATTTCCTGAATAAAGATCATATCTCTCTCCAAATACTCTAGCTATATTCATAGCATAAGTCATATCTCCACTGGCTTCTTTTATTGCAACAATATTTTCAATATTTTTTAATTGTTCTAAAACTTCTAAACTAATATTCATTCCTGTTCTTCCAGGTACATTATAAAGCATAATAGGCAGTTTTACTGAATTAGCTATTAATTTATAATGTTCTATAAGTCCCATTGTGTTTGTTTTATTATAATATGGAGTAATCACTAATAATCCATCAACTCCTAATTTTTCACTTTCTTGACTTTTTATAATTGCATTTTCTGTATTATTTGAACCTGTTCCTGCAATAACAGGAATACGTTTACCCACATATTCAACAGTCTTTTTAATAAGAAGTAATTGCTCCTTTTCTGAAAGAGTCGATGCTTCACCTGTGGTTCCATTAATAATAATAGCTGCTGTTTTATTCAATATTTGAAATTCTATTAATTCTTTTAATTTTTCAAAATTAATTTCATTTTTTTCATTAAATGGTGTTATTAAAGCTACTCCTGAACCAATAAACATTGACATTATCCATCACTCCTTTGATTTAGAATTCCAATTTGAAATTAGTAACTCCGCTATTTGAATCGTATTAGTTGCTGCACCTTTCCTTATATTATCAGCTACTACCCATAAATTCAAGCCATTTTCAACACTTTCATCTCGTCTTATTCTTCCAACAAATACATCATCTTTTCCTGTACTATTAATTGCCATAGGATAAATATTATTTGAAACATCATCTGATAAAACAATTCCTGAAGCTTCTGATAAATGTTTTTTTATCTCTTCAACATTAGGTTCTCTTAAAAATTCCACATTGATAGAAATTGAATGTGAATTCAAAACTGGAACACGAACACACGTTGCTGTTATTAATAAATTAGGTTTTCCTAATATTTTTCTAGTTTCATCTATCATTTTTTTCTCTTCTTTAGTATATCCATTTTCTAAAAAAGTATCAATATGAGGTAGACAATTATTAGCTATTGAGTGAGGATAATTTATAGCTTTTTCACCTTTCAATCCTTCCACAAGGTCTTTAACACCCTTAATACCACTTCCTGAAACAGCTTGATATGTTGAAAAAACAATTCTTTTTATTCCATAAAGATCATCTAAAATTTTTAGTGGTAACACGGCTTGTATTGTTGAGCAATTAGGATTAGCAATTATTCCTTTGTTGCATAAGGCCATTTCAGGATTAACTTCTGGTACTACAAGTGGAATCTCTTCTAACATTCTCCAAGCACTACTATTATCTATTACAACTATCCCTTTTTTCTTTGCAATGGGTGCATAAATTTTACTTAATTCTCCCCCCATGGAAAATAGGACAATATCAATTTTTCTATCAAAAGATTTTTCATTTAATTCTTCTACTATTATTTCTTTTTCCATAAATACTATTTTTTTACCTGCTGATTTTTTAGAAGCAAAAAGGTATAAATTTTCAATAGGTAAATTTTTTTCTGATAACACTTCTAAAAAAGTAGTTCCTACCATCCCTGTTACCCCAGCTATTGCAATATTATATTTTTTCATATTATCTCCTGTGTTTTTTATATATTTAATTATAGCATATTAAAATCTAGTTTTAAAGAAGTCTCCTTCTTTTTATCAGAAGCTAAATATACTTGTTTTCATATAAAATATTAATAAAACTTCAAAAATAAAAGATTATAAAGAAAAGTTTTTTGCTAACTTCTCTACAAATTTTATAATATTAATTTTATTTATAATTACAGAGATAGATATTTCTGAAGTAGTACATTGATGAAAGCTAATTTCTGTCTCTGCTAAAGTCTCAAATACTTTTGCTGCAACTCCGAAATTACTAATCATTCCTATTCCAACAAGAGAAATTTTTCCTACATCTCTTCTTTTCCCTACAATAATATCAGGAAATTCTTTTTTCAATTCAACAAGAGATTTATCTAAAATTATTTCATCTGTTCCAGGACAAGTAAATGCTATATGTCCTTTGATATCACTAACATCACTTTGGGATATCATATCTACATTAATACCATTTTTAGCTAACAATGAAAATAAAATTGAAACATTTTTAGGAAAATTTGAAAACTGTTCAATTGATACCATGATAACATTCTCATTAATTGAAATTCCTGAAACCACTCTTTTTTCAATTATTTCATTCATATCACAAATATACGTTCCATTCTCTAGACTTAGTGTTTCTCCAACATATATTTTTACACCATATTTTTTTCCTATTTCAACAGCTCTAGCTTCCATAACTCCAGCTCCTAAATTTGCCATCTCCATCATCTCCTCATAAGAAATTTTATCTATTTTTTTTGCATCTTTATATACTCTGGGGTCTATACTATATATACCTTTTACATCTGTATATATTTCACAGTCACAATTTAGAGTAGCAGCCAATGCCACAGCACTTGTATCTGAGCCCCCACGTCCTAATGTTGTGGTATCCCCTATTATATTTATACCCTGAAATCCAGCTACAACTACTATATAATCCTCATTTAAATATCTCTCTATAATTTTTGTATCTATTGTCTCTATCTTATTTTTTGTATGTGTTCCTGTAGTTTTTATAGCAACTTGAGACCCCGATAAAGAAATAGATTTAAGTCCTAAATTTTCAAGGGCTATACTTAATAATGCTATTGATTGTAATTCTCCAGTAGCCATAAGAGCATCAAGTTCTCTTGGATTAGGGCTCGGTGTTATCTCTTTTGCTAGTTCTATTAATTTATTAGTTGTTTTCCCCATAGCAGATAAAACAACTACAATTTCACACTTTTCTCCTTTGAGTACATTATTCTTTCTCTCTAAAAGATGTTGTGCTATATTTTTTATCTTATCAATAGTAGCAACAGAACTTCCCCCATATTTTTTCACTATTCTCATTTTAGAATTCACCTCTTAAATTAAATATTATAATATAATATTAGCGTATCATATGTAGTAAAATTAGTCAAAATATAAGTAAGCATTTCATTATTATTTTATTCAAAATACTCTTTATTTTCTTTTTTATATAATTTTCTTACATTTTTTCAAATAATAATGTAAAATAAAATCATCTAAAAACTTATTTTAGATTTCAACTCTAATTTCAACTCTATAAAATAAGGAGGCCATGATATAAAAATATAATTTTATATCATAAAAAAATGAATATATCTGATAAAGTCATAAAAAATCTAACATTAAATAGGAGAGAACTGCATAAAATTCCAGAACTTGGATTTCAAGAAATAAAAACACAAGCTTATTTATTTGAAAAATTAGAACTAATGGGATATAAACCAGAAAAAATTTGTAATACTGGTATATATATATATATCGATAATGGAAAAGATTTTTCTTTTGCTTTTAGGAGTGATATGGATGCTCTACCTATAGTTGAAAAAAACAATATTGACTTCATCTCTAACCATGATGGAATTATGCATGGATGTGGACATGATGGGCATATGGCTACTCTCTTAGGATTCGCTGAATATCTTACAACAATAGATAAAGTTAATATTCCTTTTAATATTCTTTTAATTTTTCAACCTGCTGAAGAGGGACCAGGAGGAGCAAAAAACATTATTGAAAGTGGTCTTTTAAAATCACATAAGGCTAGAGCCATTTTTGGACTTCATCTTTTCCCAAATTTGCCTGAAGGAAAAATTGGAACTAAAGCTGGTAGTTTTATGGCAAGTTGTAATGAGATTACAGTTACTATTACAGGTAAAAGCGGTCATTGTGGTCAACCTCAATTAGGTGTTGATTCTATACAAATAGCAATGAAATTTTTAGAAAATATGAATATCATAACAACAAAAATGCTTTCTCCTTTTGATCCTTCAATTATATCTTTTAATAAAATTAATGGTGGAACTGTGGGAAATGTAACGGCAGAAAAAACTAAAATAGAGGGAACTATTCGTTCGTTCTCACTAGAAAGTCTTGATTTAATTAAAGAAAAAATCAAACAAACTTGTACTCAATTGGAAGTTTTTTTTGATTGTAAGATAGATACTCAAATTATTCAAGGATATCCAGTGGTTAATAATGATAAAAACTATTATAATATCCTAAAATCTGCATTGGAAAAAACCCAAAAAATAGATTTTGTAGAATTAGAACCTGAAATGTTAGCAGAAGATTTTTCTTTTTACCTTAATGAAATTCCAGGTTTATTCTATTATATTGGTACCAAAAATGAGAAAAAAGGATTTATTACTCCACTTCATAATTGTAAATTTAACTTTGATGAAAAAGCCTTAGAATATGCTTTAATGTCTCTAATTTTAATTTTTGAAGAACTTAATTCTAAATACTAAAACGATAATATCTAATTAAACTTTATCTAAAAAATATTAAATTAAATTGAAAATAGAGTTATCAAAACACTTGATTCTTTATAAAAACAACTATATTATTATTATTAATTTAAAGGAGAATACTTATGATAAGAAAAGCACGTACTGAAGATTTAAATAAAATAGTTTTATCCACTGAACTAATTGTAAAAGAAATGAACAATTTAGGAAACTTCCAATGGGATTCTAATTATCCTAAAAAAGAAGATTTTGAACTTGATATTCAAAATGGCTCTTTATATGTTAAAGAATTAGAAAATAATATTATTGGTTTCATTTGTATTGACACTAATGAACCAGTTGAATATAAAAATATTGAATGGTCAAAAGATGAAACTTCTACAATTATTCATCGACTTGGGGTTCTTCCTAATATGAGAAAAAAAGGAATTGC
>SAMEA5043675__coassemble_150_pt1 | contig 21328 bp, 20 predicted proteins | sample SAMEA5043675__metabat2_low_PE_002 | metagenome-assembled genome bin SAMEA5043675 (sample SAMEA5043675) | Gadus morhua
GAAATATCCATGAAGCCGAACACCGAGGCTGGGCAGAGCATCTGGCATCGTTGTGTCATACTGGATCATACTGGAAGAGTAATCCTGGCTTCTGATAGTGCTAGCACCAAATATATTAAACAGCTTACTTTGTTGGTTGTTTTAGCATCCTATCTGCTAAAGATGACCCCTAAGAACTGGACTATTACTCAAGTCAAGTTTTATTTTTAGAGCAGTATTCAAAGATCTGTGCAATTCAGTGAACAATAAAATCACAGTTCACATTAAAAATAAGCGCATAATGTTTTTATTAATTATAAAAATAATTTTTACAATAATGGGAGTATAAGAAATTAATAATAAAGTTTTAACTTAATATTATTTTATTTTTTAGGAGGCTATATGAAAAAAATATTTCTTTCATTAATTTTCACATTATTAATTCAAGGGTGTAGTTTTATTGATTATAGAACTGTTGCAGTAGATTCGTATTCTAAGGCAGAAAAAATAGGGGGAAGTTATTACATAGAACTTTCATCGAATTATACCCAACTACAAAATCAAGTTTTTGCTAATTTAATTAAAGAAACACTTGATAGTAAAGGATATCTTTCTTTTGGTTCAAAAGAAAGAGCTAAAACAATTATTAAATTTTCATATGAAGTAAAAGGACCTTATAGTGCTGAGAATCCTTATCCTATTCCTGTTAATACTTGGTGGGGAAGTGGTTATTATGGTGGATTAGATGATAATTTTGAAATGAATTGTGTAGAAGGGATAGAATTTCAACAATATTATGTAAACAAATTAACCATAATAGCTAGTACATCAGAAAAACAGCAGATTTGGGAGGTTCAAGGATCACTTAAAACAGAAAACTCAGATATTGGGTCAGCATTTCCTTATCTTCTTCTAGGAGTAAAACCATATGTTGGAGTTAATTCAAATAAAATTATATATACAGAAGTTACTGAAAAATCTACAAAAAAACTTCTTGAACTTTAAATAGAATTAAAAATAAACGGTTTAAGATTTGTAAAAAACAAATTTTAAACCGTTTAAATTATTATTTTAAAATTTTTATAGTTATAGTGGGGTATAAGACTCACGAGCTATAATATCATCGTAAGATTGTCGTCTGATAATTTCAGAAGATTTTCCATTATTGATTAAAACTACAGCAGGAATAGGATTTTTATTATAATTACTCGACATGGAATAACCATATGCACCAGTAGAAAAGATAGCAAGGATATCACCAGTCTGAGCTTTAGCAAATGAAGCATTGGTAATTATAATATCTCCAGATTCACAACATTTTCCACAGATAGAAACAATTTCATCAGTTTTTTCATTCATTCTATTAGCTATAACCCCTCTATACTTTGCATCATATAATGCAGGACGAATATTGTCAGTCATACCTCCATCAATAGAAATATATTTTCGAACTCCTTTAATATCTTTAATACTTCCTACTGTATAAAGACTTATTCCTGCTTCAGCAATAATGCTTCTACCTGGCTCAATGACAATACTTGGACGCACTACATCAAGTTGGGTATAAAATTCTTCGATTCTCTCCATCATAGGTTGTAAAAAATAGTCATAAGATTTTCTAACTTCATTTGTATAAGAAACTCCAAAACCACCACCTATATTGAGTTCAGTCATGTCATAATGGTATTTTTCTTTTGTATTTTTAACAAGAGTTAACATTACTTCTAAAGCAAGTAAGTGAGAACGATTATCAAAAAGTTGAGAACCTACATGGAAATGTAAACCTAAAAAATTGACATATGGGCTATCGATTGCAGCTTTAATTGCTGGATAAATAACTTCATCATCAAGAGGAATACCGAATTTAGAATCTTTTTTTCCTGTAGTTATATAGTTATGAGTATGATTTTCCACACCAGGTGTAATTCTGTAAAGGACATTCATGACTCTATTTTTTTCTTTGCAAATGGATTCAATTAAAGAGAGTTCATTTAAACCATCAATGATAATACGTCCTATATTATAATCAATAGCAAGTTCCAATTCATCACGTAATTTATTATTACCATTAAATTCAATTTTTTCATGAGGGAACCCTGCTTTGATTGCTGTATATAATTCTCCCCCAGAGACAACATCAATACAAAATCCTTCTCGTTCCATAATTTTACACATAGCAATGGAAGAGAATGCTTTTGAAGCGTATGCAGCTCTAACATTTTCATATTTATCTAAGAAAGAATTACGTATTTCATTGCATTCTTTTAAGATTGCATTTTCAGAATAAACAAAAAGTGGAGTTCCATATTGCTTTACAAGTTCAATGGTACTACAGCCATCAAAATATAATTCATTTTCTTTCATTTTTAGATACCTCCAACTTTATTATAAAGTTTAAAATAAAAATTAAAACAGCTAAAAATTATTTTTAACTGTTTTAACAGAGTTTTTTAATAATTATTTATTATTTATTTCATTATTGACAATTTTTAAGAATAATAGCTGTACCCATTCCCCCACCAATACAAAGGCTTGCAATACCATAAGTAGATTCTTTCTTTTTCATTTCATGAAGAAGAGTTACAAGTATTCTTGCACCACTTCCTCCAACAGCATGTCCAAGGGAAATTGCTCCACCATTAAGATTTGTTTTAGCCATAATATTTTCAATTTCTAAATTATGAAGTTGTGATAATTCTTTAATTACTCCAATTGATTGTGCAGCAAATGCTTCATTAAGTTCAATTAAATCCATATCTTTTAATAAAAGATTAGCTTTTGTTAATGCCTTAGTCATTGCGACAACTGGTCCAAGTCCCATAAAATTTGGATCGACTCCACCTTGACCACAAGAAACGATTTCTGCTAATGGTATTAAATTGTTTTCTTTTAAAGCTTTTTCAGAAACAAGAAGTAGCATTGCAGCCCCGTCATTAAGACCAGAAGAGTTACCAGGAGTAACTGTTCCATCTTTTTTAAATGCTGTTTTAAGAGTAGAGAGTTTTTCTAAATTAGTTTTCCTATTTGGATGTTCATCAGTATCAAATATAATAGTTTCTTTTCCAACATTTATTTCAATTGGAACAATTTCATCTTTGAATTTTCCAGAGTCAATAGCATAAATAGCTTTCTTTTGTGAAGAAATAGCAAATTCATCTTGTATTTCTCTAGAAATATTATATTTTTCAGCTATATTTTCAGCTGTATTACCCATATGAATTCCTGTATAAGCATCTGTTAATGCATCTACTAAAATATGATCTTTTAAAGTTAAATCTCCCATCTTAAATCCTTTTCTAGTTTGCCCAGATTGTAAAAAAGGAGCTTGTGACATATTTTCAGTTCCACCAGCTAAAATAATGTTATTTTCACCTGACTTTATACTTGAAAAACCATTCATGACTGCTTTCATTCCACTTCCACATACCATATTTATAGAATAACCAGAAACTTCAACAGGTAATCCTGAATGAATAGCAACTTGTCGACCTACACACTGTTTTTGTCCAGCAGAAAGAACATTTCCAACAATAACTTCATCTATTTTTTTTATATTTATATCAGTATCTTTTATTAATTGTTTAGCAACAGTTGCAGCTAAAACTCCAGGTGTAATATCAGAGAGAGCTCCTAAAAATTTACCTACAGCTGTTCTTTTAGCTGCAATTATATAGACCTTTTCCATATTATTCCTCCATTTTAATCTATTCAACAATTAAGAACTAGCAAGATTTTTCTTTTTTTAACGCTGAAAGAAGTGCAGGAATAATTTTATTTACATCTCCAACAATTCCTAAGTCAGCAGTTGAGAAAATAGGGGCATATTTATCTTTGTTTATGGCAATAATATATTCAGATTCTTCCATACCAGCAATATGTTGGATGGCTCCAGAAATACCACAAGCAAAATATATACTAGGTCTAACAGTTTTACCTGTTTGACCAACTTGTCTTTCGTGTCCTAGCCAACCAGCATCAATGGCTGCTCTAGATGCCGCTGTTACTGCACCAAGTTCAGTAGCTACAGCTTCTAATTTTTCAAAGTTAGCAGAAGAACCTAATCCTCTTCCTCCAGCAACAAGAATTGAAGCTTCAGAGATATCTATTTTTTGAGCCCCTTCTTTAACTATTTCAAGAATTTTTACTCTACATTTAGAGGTATCAAAAGCTACTTTAACTTTTATTATTTCACCTTTTTTTTCTAAATCTATTTCAACTCTTTTCATGACACCTGGTCTTACTGTAGACATTTGTGGTCTATGATCGGGACAAATGATTGTTGCCATTAAATTTCCACCAAATGCAGGTCGAGTCATAAGTAAATCTCTATTTTCATCAATTTCAAGAGAAGTACAATCAGCAGTTAGTCCAGTATTAACTCTTCCAGAAATTCTAGGACCTAAATCTCTACCAATTGTAGTAGCTCCTATTAGAACAATTTCTGGTTTTTCATCATTAATAATTTTACTGAATGCTTGTGTATAAGCTTCGGTATCATAATTTTTTAATTCAGGTGCATCAACAAAAAGAACTTTATCTGCTCCATTTTCAATTAGTTGAGTTGTTAACGATTCAATATTATCTCCTAAAAGTACAGCAGTTACTTTTTCATTTAAAGTGTTAGCTAATTCTCTACCTTTTCCGATAAGTTCGAAAACAACGTTTTCAATAACTCCTTCTCTTTGCTCTGCAAATATCATTATTCCTTTATATTCATTAAAATTCATATTCATCTCCTCGATTATAAGATTATTAAATAATAAACTTCTCTTTAAGCTTATCAACTATCAATCTAGCAGCATCTTTTTCATCAACTTCATGGATTTTACCAGCTTGTTTAGCTCCTTTTGTAAATGATTTTTTAACTTTAGTAGGTGAACCTTTAAGTCCTAATTTTTCTTCAGCAACAGTTATTTTAGTAGTATCCCAAATTTCAACTTCTTTCTCAAAAGAATCAACAATGTCAGATACATTCATATAACGAGCTTTATTAGCTTCAGATAAAACAGTTATTAATAATGGTGTTTCAGCTTGCATTAAATAGTACCCATCTTCAACAGCTCTCTTAACTGTAAAGGTTTTTTTACCATCAAAATTAATTTCTTTTGCATAAGTAATTTGAGGTAAATCTAGAAATTCAGCTATTTGAGGTCCAACTTGTGCAGTGTCTCCATCAATTGCTTGTCTTCCTGCAATGACTAAATCATAATCAAGTTCTCTAATGGCAGCAGAAAGTGCATGTGAAGTAGCTATTGTATCTGCTCCAGCAAACTTTCTATCTGTTAATAGGATAGCTCTATCAGCTCCCATGGCAATAGCTTCTCTAAGAGCTAGATCAGCTTGTGGTGGTCCCATAGTTATTACTGTTACATGGGCTCCAAACTCATCTTTTAATTTTAAAGCTTCTTCAAGTCCTGCTTTATCATCTGGATTAATAATACTAGGTACTCCATCTCTAATTAAAGTTCCTTTTTCTGGATCAAGTCTTATTTCTGTTGTGTCAGGAACTTGTTTAATACATACAACTATTTTCATTTTCTCCTCCTGAATAAACTATTATTTTCTTCTTACTATATGATTTTGATTTTTGTTTGCTAATTATAAATAAATTAATAATTAGAGTTATTTTTTCATAATACTTGCTGCAATAACCATTCTTTGAACTTCAGAAGTTCCTTCATAAATTTCAGTTATTTTTGCATCTCTCATCATTCTTTCAACTGGATACTCTCTAGTATATCCATATCCACCATGTAATTGAACAGCTTTAGTAGTAACTTCCATCGCAGCCTCAGAAGCAAATAATTTAGCAGTTGCAGCTTCTAAAGAGTAAGGTTGCTTCATCATTTTTTTCCATGCTGCTTTATAAACAAGACATTTAGAGGCTTCTACTTTAGAATACATATCAGCTATTTGAAATTGAGTATTTTGAAATTTACCAATTGCCTTTCCAAATTGTTTTCTTTCATTAACATATTTAATAGTTTCATCAAGGGCTCCACCAGCAATTCCCAATGCTTGAGCAGCAATTCCTATTCGTCCACCATCAAGGGTCATCATAGCAATTTTAAATCCTTTTCCAACTGCCCCTAAAAGATTTTCTTTAGGTATTCTACATTCTTCAAAAATTAATTCACAAGTTGAAGAGCCTTTTATACCAAGTTTTTTTTCTTTTTTTCCTATAGAGAATCCTGGACGATCAGCTTCTACGATATAAGCAGAGATACCTTTAAGTCCTAAAGACTTATCTGTCATAGCAAAAACTATATAAATGTGTGCATAGCCAGCATTAGTTATAAAAATTTTAGAACCATTAAGAATCCATTCTTGTGTAGCTTCATCAAAAATAGCTGTTGTTTGTTGTCCAGCAGCATCTGTACCAGCATTGGCTTCAGTAAGACCAAAAGCTCCTAACCATTCACCAGTAGCCATTTTAGGTAGATATTTTTGTTTTTGCTCTTCCGTTCCAAACTCAAGGATAGGAGAAACTCCTAAAGAGGCATGGGCTGAAAGTATAACACCTGTCGTTGCACAAACTTTAGATAACTCTTCAACTGCCATGGTGTACATGATACCATCAGCATCTGTTCCACCATATTGTTTAGGTATATTTAAACCAAAAAATCCAATTTTTGACATTTTTTCAACTGTTTCACTTGGAAATCTTTCCTCTTCATCAACTTCAGAAGCAAGAGGTTTAACTTCATTTTCTGAAAATTCTGTAATCATTTGTTTAAATAATAGATGTGTTTTCGATAATGTAAAATTCATTTTTCATTCTGTATAATAAGTATAAATCTTAACTTATTATACCCTCCTTTTTATATAAGATTAATTAAATAAGTTTATATTAAGATTAGTAAATGAAATTAGTAATCAAAATTTTTGTAGAAGAATCGCCTTTCCTGAAAGAACTTCTTTTCCTTCTTGGTTAGTACAAATTGTACTTACTGTTACTTTTCTTTTTTCTTCATTAAGTTCAATAATTTTAACCGTAGCAGTGATCGTATCGTTTAAGTAAACAGGGGCTAAAAATTTAATATCTTGAGACAAATAGATAGCTCCTTCACCAGGAAGTTTTGTTCCTAAAACAGCAGAAATTAACCCCGTTGTCAAAATTCCATGAGCTATTCTTTTTTTAAAAATAGTTTTAGAAGCGTATTCTTCATTTAAATGGATTGGATTGGTATCCAATGAAATTTCAGCAAAAGAATCAACATCTTTTCCAGTAATAGTCTTAGAAATAGAGTCACACATTCCTAATTTTAAATTTTCAAATTTCATAATTATCCTCCTTAAAATAAGTTAGATATCAAACTTTTGAAAAACAATTCAGTTTTTGTTTGATAAAATATAATATAATATAACTTCTTTTTTTTTAAAAGTCAACTTTAAATTTGAAAAAAAACCTTGGAAGAGTATAAAATTAAGTAGATAAATAAATTTCATCTTTGATTAATAAAATATTTATTTAAAATGATTTAATATTCATTTTAAATAAATATTGCTCTTGACATTTTCTTAAAATAAGGTATACTCAACCTATAGGAACATATAAAAATGTACTACAAATTAGAAATTAAGATTTTAAGGAGGAACATTGATGAACAGAGTTGAAGGAAAGGTAGCACTAGTAACTGGAAGTGCTCGTGGAATAGGAAGGGCTATTGTTGAGAAATTAGCTAGTGAAGGAGCAACAATGGTTTATTCGTGCGATATGGAGATGGCTACATATGAACAGGAAAATGTAAAACATCTTATTATGAATATTACAGATAGAGAAGGTATAAAAAATATAGTAGCAGAAATAAAAGAAAAATATGGAAGAATAGATGTTTTAGTAAATAATGCTGGAATAACTAAAGATTCATTAATGGGAAGAATGACTGAAGAGCAATGGGATGCAGTAATTAATGTAAATTTAAAAGGTGTATTTAATGTGACGCAAGCTGTGGCACCTTTAATGACATCCAATAGATCAGGTTCAATAATTACAATGTCTTCAGTTGTGGGTCTATATGGAAATATAGGTCAAACAAATTATGCAGCAACTAAAGCTGGAGTAATTGCAATGACACAAACTTGGTCAAAAGAGCTTGCTAGAAAAGGAGCTAAAATTAGAGCAAATTGTATTGCTCCTGGTTTCATAACAACGCCAATGACAAAGGATTTGCCAGAAAAAATTATTGAAGGAATGAGAGAAAAAACTCCACTAGGAAGAATGGGAGAACCAGAAGATATTGCAAATGCAGTTCTTTTTTTAGCGAGTGAAGAATCATCATTCATAACTGGTCATACATTAGCAGTTACTGGTGGATTAGTAATTTAAAAAACAAAAATAGAATATATTTAAAAGTATATTTAAAGTTATATAATTAAAAAAGTTAAAAATTAAGAGGTCTATAGAAAATAAATAAGTACTAATTTCAATATTTTATTAAAAGTAAAATTAATAGAAAATTATTTTGCTTATAAAAGGGGGGATTATGGAATTTTTATTGGCACTTATAAAATTATCACCAGTGGCAGTTTTGGCAGGACTCATGATCGGTGGTTTTGATGCATTGATAGCAGCTCCTATTGCAACAGTGTATGCTGCATTTATATCAACTGTTTTTTGTAAGAAAAAAATAAATGATATAATGGATTCTTGTGTAAATAGTGCAAGAGAGATGCAAATTGCATTTTTTATTTTAATGGTAGCTTATGCCATGGCAGAAGTATTTATGTCAACAGGGGTAGGAGCTTCTATCATTAATATGTCATTAAATGTAGGGTTGACGGCAAGAAGTGTTGCAGTAGTGGGGATAATAGTGACATCTATTCTTTCCATAGCAACAGGGACAAGTTGGGGAACCTTTGCAGCTTGTGCTCCAATATTTTTGTGGTTGAACCATATTGTTGGTGGAAATATTACATTAACATTGGCTGCAATTGCTGGTGGAGCATGTTTTGGTGATAATATTGGACTTATTTCAGATACAACAATAGTAAGTTCTGCAATGCAGCAAGTTGAAGTATCGAAAAGGATTAGACACCAAGGCTTTTGGTCTTTGGGAGTATTAGTAACTGCAGCACTTACTTTCTATATAGTAAGTGTAGCTATGGGATTACCAACTACTATTGGAAATGCAGGAGAGGCTATTAGCCAAATTCCAGCAGAGGCCTGGGCTTCTCTTAAAGAGCAGCGTCCTAGTTCAGTTACTTTATTAAATCAAGTTAAAAATGGAGTGCCTTACTATATGGCAATACCTTTAGTAATAGTTTTGGTAGCAGCTTTTAGAGGAGTTACTACACTACTGTGTTTATTCTTAGGAATAGCATCAGCTTATGGGCTAGGACTTGTTGCAGGAACAGTAACTGATTCTCATGCATTTCTGAATTTAATTAAAAGTGGATTTGCAGATGCAGGTTCTTGGGTTGTTGTTATGATGATGTGGGTTGCAGCATTTAGTGGGATTATGAGAACAATGGATTCGTTCAGACCCATTTCAAAGTTAGTTGTAAAAATTTCTAAAAGTGTAAAACAACTTATGTTTTACAATGGTGTATTGTCTATTGCTGGAAATGCAGCTCTTGCAGATGAAATGGCCCAAATTGTTACTATTGGTCCTATTATTAGAGAACTTGTGGATAAAAATGTTGAAGGTTCCCCAGAAAATATAGCAATATTAAAGTTAAGGAATGCAACATTTAGTGATGCTTTAGGTGTGTTTGGTTCTCAGTTAATACCATGGCATGTATATATTGGTTTTTATCTAGGTATAGCAAATGCAGTGTACCCATTGCAGAAATTTGTAGCTACCGATATTATTAAATATAATTTTATGGCTTTTATTGCAGTGGGAAGTATTTTACTTCTTACAATAACAGGATTGGACAGATTTATTCCTAATTTTAAAATACCTGCTGAACCAGATGTAGTCTTAAAAACAAAAAAATAAGGAGGAAGGGGTATAGAATAGGGATACCTCAACTATGAAAAATGACTAAATCATTAATTAGATTAAGAATGAGTACAGCTGATGCACATTATGGTGGAAATCTTGTAGATGGAGCAAAGATATTACAATTATTTGGAGATGTTGCAACGGAATTATTAATCAAACAAGATGGAGATGAAGGATTGTTCAAGGCTTATAGTTCTGTTGAATTTATTGCACCAGTATATGCTGGTGACTATATAGAAGTTGTAGGAGAAATTACAAAAATAGGAAAATCTTCAAGAGAAATGAGCTTTGAAGCTAGGAAAGTAATTATACCAAGGATAGATATTTCAGATTCAGCTTGTGATTTTTTAGAAGAACCTATTATAGTTTGTAAAGCTATTGGAACATGTGTTGTACCAATAGGTAATCAAAGAAAGGGGTAAAAATGGAAAAATTAATTATTACAGCTGCTATTTGTGGAGCAGAAGTAACTAAAGAAAATAATCCAGCAGTACCTTATACTGTTGAAGAAATTGCAAGGGAAGCATATTTATCATATAAAGCAGGAGCTTCTATTATTCATCTTCATGTACGGGAGGATGATGGAAAACCTACTCAAAGTAGAGAAAGATATCAAAAATGTATAGAAGCAATAAAAATAAAATGTCCTGATGTAATAATTCAACCATCAACAGGAGGTTCTGTAGGAATGAGTTCTAAGGAAAGACTGGAGCCAGTAGAACTTGCTCCTGAAATGGCTACATTAGATTGTGGAACTCTTAATTTTGGTGGAGATGAAATATTTATAAATACTGAAAATATGATTAAAGAGTTTGGAACAAAAATGATAGAGAAAAATGTAAAACCTGAAGTTGAAGTTTTTGATAAGTCAATGATTGATATGGCACTTAGACTTGAAAAAAAAGGTTTTATAAAATCACCTATTCACTTTAGTTTTGTGATGGGGGTTAATGGTGGGATATCAGGAGAACTTCGAGATTTTTTATTTTTGAAAGAGAGCTTACCTGGAGAATCAACATATTCAGTTGCTGGAATAGGAAGATATGAATTTCCATTGGCTACAGCAGCAATAATTTCTGGAGGACATGTTAGGGTTGGATTTGAAGATAATACTTATATTGAAAAAGGTGTCCTTGCAAAATCCAATGGAGAACTTGTAGAAAAAGTTGTACGGATAGCTAAAGAATTGGGAAGAGAGATAGCTACACCAACAGAAGCTAGAAAAATTTTGGGGTTAATTAAATAATTAATTTAAATACTAATATAAAACAATAGGAGGATTTGAAATGTTGAAAGGTTGTAAATTTGGAACACATAGAGTTATTGAACCTAAAGGATTATTACCACAAGGAGCAGTTAAAATATCAAATGATATGAATATTTTTAATAACGAGGTACTACTAGATGTAATGACTTTAAATATTGATTCGGCTAGTTTTACACAAGTTAAAAATGCTTGTGGTGGTGATGAGAAAAAAATTGGAGAAATGATATGTTCGATAGTTAAGGAAAGAGGAAAAATGCAAAATCCAGTAACAGGTTCTGGTGGAATGTTAATAGGTGTAGTAAAAGAAATTGGACCTGATTTTCCAGATAAAAATCTTAAAGTAGGGGATAAATTAGCAACTCTAGTTTCTTTGTCATTAACACCTTTAGTTATTAAAGAAATAAAAAAAGTAAATACAACAAACGATCAAGTGGATATAGAAGGAGAAGCAATATTATTTGAAAGTGGTATATATGCTATATTACCAAAGGATATTCCTGAAAAATTAGCACTTGCAGCTCTTGATGTAGCTGGAGCCCCAGCTCAAGTTGAAAAACTTGTAAAAGAAGGGGACACTGTATGTATAATTGGTGGTGGAGGAAAATCAGGTATTCTTTGCTGTTATCAAGCTATGAAAAATGTAGGACCAACAGGAAAAGTAATAGTATTTGAATATTCTGAAAGTAATGGAAAAAGAATAAAAGATTTAGGATTAGCTCATGAAGTAGTAATAGGAGATGCAACTAAGATAGTAGAGGTATACAATACTATAGAGAAACTTACAGATGGAAAACTATGTGATGTTGTTATAAATAATGTAAATGTACCTGAAACTGAAATGTCTTCTATTCCTAAAGATGATGGAGTAGTTTATTTCTTTTCAATGGCAACTTCATTCACTAAAGCAGCATTAGGAGCAGAAGGTGTAGGAAAAGATGTGACAATGATAGTAGGAAACGGATATACAAAAGGACATGCAGACTTAACTTTAAAAATATTCAAAGAATCTAAAAAAATAAGAGAATTATTTGAAACACTTTATGTTTAAATTTTAAAATTCACATAAAATTATAAAAATGGAGGATTTGAAAAATGCGAGACTTTAAGAAGATTTGGAATGTTACTGATGAAGAATGGAATGATTGGAAATGGCAAGTAAAAAATAGAGTTGAAACAATAGAGCAACTAGAAAAATTAGTTGATTTAACAGAAGAAGAAAAAGAGGGAATAACGAAATCATTAAAGACTATAAGAATGGGGATTACACCTTATTATTTGAGTTTAGTAGACCCTAATAACTCTCATTGTCCAGTAAGAAAACAAGCTATTCCTTCAATACAAGAGTTACACAATTCAAGTTCTGATTTAGAAGATCCACTGCATGAAGATGGAGACTCTCCAGTTCCAGGGTTAACTCATAGATACCCTGATAGAGTCCTTTTATTATTAACAGATATGTGTTCTATGTATTGTAGACATTGTACAAGAAGAAGGTTTGCAGGTCAAACTGATAACGCTATGATGCCAATGGATAGAATTGATAAAGCTATTGAATATATAAAGAATACACCTCAAGTAAGGGATGTTGTTTTATCAGGTGGAGATCCTTTATTGTTGTCTGATGATGTTTTAGAAAAAATAATTAAAAAAATACGTGCTATAGATCATATTGATGTAATAAGAATAGGTTCAAGAACTCCTGTTGTTATGCCTCAAAGAATAACTGAATCTCTTTGTGAGATGTTAAAAAAATATCATCCAATATGGTTGAATACACACTTTAATCATTCAGATGAAGTTACTCCAGAAGCAATAAAGGCTTGTGAAATGTTGGCAAATGCAGGAGTACCATTAGGAAACCAATCAGTTCTATTAAAAGGTGTTAATGACTGTGTTCATGTAATGAAAAATTTAGTGCATAAATTAGTTAGAATGAGAGTAAGACCGTACTACATTTATCAATGTGATCTTTCTATGGGATTAGAGCATTTTAGAACACCAGTTTCTAAAGGAATTGAGATAATAGAAGGATTAAGAGGACATACTTCAGGATATGCTGTACCTACATTCGTAGTGGACGCTCCAGGAGGTGGAGGAAAAATACCAGTAATGCCTTCATACCTTATTTCACAATCTCCAGATAAAGTAGTATTAAGAAATTTTGAAGGTGTTATAACAACTTACAGTCAACCAACAAATTACACAAATGAATGCCAATGTGATGTTTGTACTGGGAAAACAAAGAGTAGCGATACAGGGGTATTAAGCCTTTTATTAGGGAAAAAATTATCTCTTGAACCTACAGAATTAGAGAGAAGGGAACGTTCTAGTTCCAAGCATTAATATGAAAATTATTGAAGAAATAAAAAAATATAAAAGTATATCAACTATCGGATTGGGGAAAAATGTAGGAAAAACAGAAACGTTAAACTATATTTTAAACAAATTAACAGAGGATAATCTAATAGTAGGAATAACTTCCATAGGCATTGATGGAGAAGTGGTTGATCAAATGACAGCCACTTCAAAACCAGAAATAATAATTCCTAAAGGTGGACTTTTTGTAACAAGTGAAAAGCATTATAGGAGCAAAAAATTTCAATCAGAGGTATTAGATATAAGTGTTAGGACAACATCTTTAGGTAGGCTTGTCACATCACGTAGCTTATCTTCAGGAAAAATTATGTTATCAGGTCCAAGTAACAGCACTTGGATAAAGAGTATTATTGATAATACTTTAAAAAAAGGTGCAGATATAGTAATTGTTGATGGGGCCCTTTCACGTTTAAGTGTAGGGTCTCCTATTATTACAGAGGGAATTATTTTATCAACAGGTGCTGCAATATCTAACACTTTAAGTGGAGTTCTGAAAAAAACAAAACATTTAATAAAATTACTTGAACTCCCTACTGTAGGAAAAAAGAAAAAAGAAAAATTAGAGAACTTAGAAGATGGAGTGTATATCCTAACCCAAAAAAGTCTAATAGAAAAAGAAATGAATCCTGAAAGGATTAAAAGAGAGAAATTATCAAAAGAGTGTAATGAAAAGTTTGATTATGAAATAATAAAATTACCAATAAAATCAATACTTCATTTTTCTGATTTGAAAGAAAATATTTTTCAAGAGAATAATAGTATTTTTATTACAGGAGTACTTACAGAACGATTTTTAGAATATGTTTCGAGACAAGAAAATGTTGAAAATATAGAAATTATTGTGAAGGATTTTACTAAAATTTTCACAACTCCTGAAATATTGATGAAATTTTTAAGAAAAAATGGAAAATTAAAAGTTTTATTTAAAACAAATTTAATTGCTATCACAATTAATCCAACCTCACCTACTGGACATACCCTTGATTCAAAAATACTTATTGAAAATTTAAAAGAATTGGTTCAAGTTCCAGTACTGAATTTAAGGGAGGAGGAATAATGGTAGAAAAATTTGAAAAAATAGGCTTAGATTATATTTTTAAGAACTTAAATTTAGTTACTTTTTTAGGGAAAAACAGAATTAAAAATTTGAAATTTAACTCATCTGCTGAGGAGTTAAAAATAGAATATGATAATATAGAATTGACTACTATATTTGTTGAAAATAATAAAAAAAGTTTAGAGGAAATAAAAAGAAGGTTATTGAGTATAAAAGATATTTCAAATGTTATATATCGTTTGAAAGAAGGCTATATTCTTGATGACTTAGATTTTTTTGATATAAAAATATTCGCTTTAGAAACCCAAAGAATCTATGACGAAATAAATGAATCTCTTTTTTTTACATCACCTAAAAATTTAGAAAAAGTCGTTTCAATCTTAGATCCTGAGAATATGAAAATACCTAGTTTTTACATATATAGTCTCTATTCAATCGAACTTGGACAAATAAGAGATGAGATAAAAAAGAAAAAAGAAAAAGTAATAGATGATAATCAGGGTGAGATTGAAAAATTATATGAACAAGAAATGAAAATAGAAGATAAGATTCGAAAAGAATTAAGTGATAAATTAATCAAACATAGTGAAAGTCTCTTATATTCTTTAGATAAAATTGGATATCTTGATCTACTTTTAGCTAAAGTGGAACTTAATGAAAAATTATCACTTGTTAGACCAATTTTAGGAGAAAAAAATAGATATAAAAAAATATTTAATCCTAAAGTAATGGCTTCTATGACAGAAAAAGGAAAAAAATATCAAAAAATTGATGTAGAGATAGAGGAAAAAATTACTGTAATTACTGGTGCAAATATGTCTGGGAAAACATTAATTTTAAAAACGATAGCACTTTGCCAATACCTATGTCAGTTTGGATTTTTTGTACCAAGTGATTGGGCAGAAATCAAATTGGTGGATAGGGTATTTTTAATGGTTGGAGACTCTCAATCTATTGATTCAGGACTCTCTTCTTTTGCATCTGAAATGTTAACTTTGAATGAGATAATATTGAACGTTAAAAGTGGTGAAAAACCTCTGATTTTAATTGATGAGTTGGGAAGAACTACAAACCCTAAAGAGGGAAGAGCAATAGTTAGAAGTGTAATCGATTTTTTTAAAGATAAAGAGTTAAAAGCAATAATAACTACTCATTACGATGGGATAGGAAGAGATATTGCAAGAATGAGAGTTAAAGGATTGAATAAAAATGATATACCTGAAAATATTTCAGAAAAAAATATAGAATTTTATATTGATTATTCTTTAATAGAAGATGAAAATGGAAAAGTTCCAGAAGAAGGATTGACAGTTGCTAAACTCCTTAAAATTGATGAGGATATAATAAATAAAGCATATATTTATCTATATAAAACGGAGGAACAGAATGACTAATAGTAAATTAAACTTGGACAAGAAGCAAGTGGCAGATGCAAGAGGCTTGGCTAAAAACATAGCTGGGGATGTACAAAAGTTTGTAGATAACTATACAACAACAACAGTGGAAAGAACAATATGTAGATTACTTGATATCGATGGTATAGACCAAGATGGAGTTCCTTTACCAAATGTTGTTGTTGATCATTTAGTAGAAAAAGGAATTTTAAACCAAGGTGTTATGTATTATTTAGGAAATGCTATTATTGAAACCAAATTAAGTTTACAAGAAATAGCTGAGCAAGTAGCGAATAAAAAAATAGATCTATCTTTACTTCCTGCCCATTCAAAAGAGGATGTACAAAAAGTGATAGAACCTCTTGTTAATATTTCAGTTGAAAAAATTGCAAATAATAGAAAAACAAGAGAAGAGTATATTGAAAGATTAGGAGAAGGACCTAAACCTTATCTTTATGTTATTGTTGCAACAGGAAATATTTATGAAGATGTAATTCAAGCTCAAGCAGCAGCGAGACAAGGCGCTGATATTATAGCTGTAATAAGGACAACAGGGCAAAGTTTATTGGATTATGTCCCTTTTGGAGCTACAACAGAAGGGTTTGGAGGAACTTTTGCAACACAAGAGAATTTTAGAATTATGAGACAAGCACTTGATGAGGTTGGAGAAGAAGTTGGGAAATATATAAGACTTTGTAACTATTGTTCAGGGCTATGTATGCCAGAAATAGCAGCTATGGGAGCAATAGAAAGATTAGATGTAATGCTAAATGATGCTCTTTATGGAATATTATTTAGAGATATTAATATGCAAAGAACATTAATAGATCAATTTTTTTCAAGGGTAATTAATGGTTTTGCAGGAGTAATTATTAACACAGGTGAAGATAATTATTTAACTACTGCAGATGCAGTAGAGAATGCTCATACTGTACTAGCTTCAGATTTAATAAATGAACAGCTTGCAGTAATAGCAGGAATACCAGAAGAACAGATGGGATTGGGTCATGCTTTTGAAATTGAACCAGATTTAGAAAATGGTTTTTTATTAGAATTATCACAAGCACAGATGACAAAAGAAATATTTCCAAATGCACCATTAAAATATATGCCTCCTACAAAATTTATGACTGGTAATATTTTTAAGGGACATATTCAAGATGCACTTTTTAATCAAATAGCGATTATGACAGGTCAAGGATTACAATTACTTGGAATGATGACAGAGGCAATTCATACTCCGTTCATGTCAGATAGATACCTTGCTATTGAAAATGCTAGATATATATTTAATAATATGAAAGATTTAGGCAGTGAAATAGAATTCAAAACTGATGGAATAATTCAAAAAAGAGCACAAGAAGTATTAGGTAATTCACATGAACTACTTAAGAAAATGTCTGATGATGGATTGTTTAACTCTTTAGAAAAAGGGACTTTTGCAGATATAAAAAGAAGTAAAACAGGTGGAAAAGGTTTAGCTGGTGTTAGAGAAAAAGGAACAAATTACATGAATTTATTCATACTTAAAATGTTAGGAGGTAAAAACTAATGAGTACAGGATTATATTCAATGGATGAAAAGACATTTGATACAACTTTAGACCTAAAATCAGTAAAACCATATGGTGATACGATGAATGATGGAAAAACACAACTTTCTTTTACTTTACCAGTTCCAGGTGGAGATGAAGGAGTGGAAGCGGCTAAGCAACTTATGAGAAAAATGGGATTTGAAAATCCTCAAGTCTCTTACTATAAAGAATTAACTGTTGGATTCACTTTCTTTAACTGTTATGGGAATTGCTCACAAAGTGTTGATTATACTACTATTGTAGTTCCTAAAGTTGAATCTACAACGTGGTCAATGGAGGAAACTGATAGTTTTATTAAAAAAAATATTGAAAGAAAAATAGTCATATTAGGGGCTAGTACAGGAACTGATGCACATACAGTTGGGATAGATGCAGTTATGAATATGAAAGGATATGCTGGTCATTATGGACTAGAAAGATATGAAATGTTTGAAGCATTGAATATGGGAAGTCAAGTACCTAATGATGAATTTATTAGCAAAGCCATAGAGATAGGTGCAGATGTATTATTAGTTTCTCAAACTGTGACTCAAAAAGATGTTCATATTCAAAATTTAATAGAACTTGTGGAATTATTAGAAGCTGAGGGATTAAGAGATAAAATTATTTTGATTTGTGGTGGTGCTAGAATAACACATGAACTAGGAAAAGAGTTAGGGTATGATGCAGGTTTTGGAACAGGAACTTATGGAGATGATGTAGGTTCATATATTGCTCAAGAGATGGATAGAAGATTAAAAGAAAAAAAATAAACTTAACAAAAGGAGAAACTTATGAGTAAAATTATATCTGTTGAAAAAGCAGCGGACATAATAAAAAATGATATGTCATTAATGATAGGTGGATTTTTAAAATGTGGTTGTCCTACTCTAGTAACAGATGAGCTATTAAAAAGAGATACAAAAAATTTGATATTAATTGCAAATGACACAAGTTTTCCAGATAGTGATAGAGGAAAATTAATTGCAGCTAAAAAAATAAAAAAATCGATTGTATCTCATATTGGAACAAATCCAGAAACTGGAAAGCAAATGCATAGTGGAGAAATGGAGGTTGAATTAGTACCTCAAGGAACATTAGCAGAGATAATAAGAGCAGGTGGAGCAGGGTTAGGAGGAGTTCTTACTCCAACCGGAATAGGAACAGTTGTTGAAAAAGGGAAACAAATTATAGAGCTTTCAGGTAAAAAGTATATATTAGAAGAGAGCCTAAAAGCAGATGTTGCTATAATATATGGTAGCAAGGTAGATTCTTTTGGAAATGTTTCTTTTGAAGGAGCTACTAGAAATTTTAATTCACTTATGCCAATGGCAGCAAAAACAGTAATAGTCGAAGCTGACCAATATATTGAGGGATATCTTGATCCTAATGAAATAGTTGTCCCAGGAATTTTTATTGATTATATAGTTATCAAATAAAAGATAGTAACTTAGGAGGGAAAATGGAAGAGTTAAGTAAAGAGAAAATTAGAGAAATAATAGCAAAAAGAGTAGCAAAAGAAATAAAAGATGGCGATATAGTGAACTTAGGAATCGGTTTACCAACAGAGGTTGCAAAATATATACCTAAAGATGTTACGGCTATTTTACAATCAGAGAATGGAATTCTTGGTATGAGAAATTTAGAAAGTGGAGAAAAAGCCAATGAAAATATAACTAATGCAGGAGGACAACTAGTTGGAGTTGTGCCTGGTGGGATGTTTTTTGATAGTTTAATGTCTTTTGGAATTATACGTGGTGGACACGTTGCTGCCACTGTATTAGGAGCTTTAGAGGTGGATGAGTGTGGAAACTTAGCTAATTGGATGGTACCTGGAAAAATAGTGCCTGGAATGGGTGGAGCTATGGACTTAGTGGTAGGAGCTAAAAAAGTAATAGTTGCAATGGAACATACCATGAAAGGAAATCATAAAATTTTAAAAAAATGTACTCTTCCTTTAACAGCAGCCGGTGAAGTAAATTTAATAATAACTGAAAAAGGTGTTATAGAAGTTACAAACAAAGGATTAATGTTGACAGAGCTTAGTCCATATTCAAGTATTGAAGATATTCAGAATGGAACTGGAGCTTCTTTAATTATTTCAGAAAATTTAAAAACTATGGATGTAGAATAGTGAATGGAAATATTAAGAGAAATAAAGGACTTTTTGAAAGAATTACAACTTTATCAGTTAATTTGATGCAAAAATATTTGCCAGATGCATTTATATTTGCTGCAGTATTGACCTTTATAGTTTTTATAGCTGCCATACTGGTAACAAAGCAATCTCCACTAGCTGTTGTTAATCACTGGGGAAATGGAATATGGTCTTTATTAAGTTTTTCTATGCAAATGGTAATGGTTCTTGTTGCAGGACATACTTTAGCCACAGCACCTCTATTTAAACAACTTTTAAGTAAATTATCAGATATTCCAAAAACTCCTAAACAGAGCATAGTTGCAGTATCTTTTGTTTCAGGAATTGCTTGTCTTATAAATTGGGGGTTTGGACTGGTGATAGGTGCCATTTATGCCAGAGAACTTGCTAAAAAAATAGAAAATTTGGATTATAGACTTTTAATTGCTTCAGCATATTCAGGTTTTTTATTATGGCACGGAGGAATTTCAGGCTCTATTCCCCTAACTTTGGCTTCAGGGAATCTTGAAAAAGTTACCGCTGGAGCATTGGGAAAAGCTATTCCCACAACCCAAACAATATTTTCAAGCTATAATCTGATTATAGTTGCTATTTTATTATTAACACTTCCATTTTTAAATGCAGCGATGCATCCTAAAAATATTGAAGATGTAGTAACGGTAAATCCAGAAATATTAAAAGACGTTGAAGTTAAAAAAGCTATCCCTAAAGAAAAAATGACACCAGGAGATAGAATAGAAAACAGTTGTGTTATAAATATGTTAGTTGGAATTTTAGGTTATACATATATTATTAATTATTTTATAAACAATGGAATAGATTTAAACTTGAATATTGTTAATCTTATTTTTTTAGTAACAGCGATAGTATTACATAAAACTCCAAGAAACTTATTAGATTCTTTTGGAGAAGCAGCTAAAGGATCAGCAGGGATTTTGTTACAATTTCCGTTTTATGCAGGTGTTATGGGAATCATGGTGGGGAAATCCGTTGGTGGAGAGTCTCTAGCAGGAGTGATTTCTCAAATTTTTGTATCTATATCAACAAGTTTTTCATTTCCAGCATTGACATTTTTAAGTGCAGGTTTAGTTAACTTTTTTGTTCCATCAGGCGGAGGACAATGGGCTGTTCAAGCGCCTATAATGATGCCAGCTTCAAATGCTTTAGGACTAGATGCAGCAAAGACAGCAATGGCTATTTCATGGGGAGATGCTTGGACAAATATGATACAACCTTTCTGGGCTTTACCAGCTCTTGCAATTGCAAAGCTAGGAGCAAGAGATATTATGGGATATGGAATAATAATACTTGTTTATTCAGGAATTATAATAACATTAAGTTTAACTTTTTTATAAATTAATATATATAGAAAAAACTAAGGAGTAGGTAGTATGAAGAAAAATATTGAAAATAAAACTATGAATAAAATAATTACTTCTGCAATAACAGTTTTTTCTAGTTTACCTTATAAAGAGGTCCCACTTTCTCAAATAACAAATTTAGCAGGAATATCAAATGGGAGTATTTATAATTATTTTAAAACAAAAGAAGAGTTATTTAAATATTTGTTAAAT
>SAMEA5043675__coassemble_151_pt1 | contig 20919 bp, 15 predicted proteins | sample SAMEA5043675__metabat2_low_PE_002 | metagenome-assembled genome bin SAMEA5043675 (sample SAMEA5043675) | Gadus morhua
ACATAGCCCAAATGACAGTGAACTTTACTAAAGGGTTAGAAAAGATATCAGGGAAGAGAAAGAAACAAAATAGAGATGTATTGAGTGAAGGAGATTATTTAGGCTCATCAGCACAATATTATGTAATGCCATATACAACACCTTATTCCCAGAGCAATACAGGTTTTTTCTGTACTCCAGAAATAAAAGATGTGGTAGCCATTTATTTTCCAACAACAGAAGAAGAGGAGTGTTATGCTCAATGGTCAGTAAATAATCCGGGTAATGGAAGATTTAGTGATCCTAATGTAAGAAATTATACATTGGGTAGTAATGAAGAAATGACTTATAACTTAAGTTTGAATACTGATACTCTTAAAATGTATACTCAAAATTTGACTTCATATGAATCAAAAGATAAGATAGTTATGAACTCACAAAGAGATGTGAAAGTTATCTCAAAAGAGACAATGAGTATAATTTCAAAAAATAAAATGGATATAAATTCTACAGAATATATGAGTTTATCAACAGATGGAATGGAAGTTAGAGCAAGAAAATCAAAAAAATCATTATTAGGAAAAAAAGAAGAAAAAAGTACAGAAAATATAGTACAGGTGTCTGGAAAATACAAAATAGATTCAGGGGACTATAAGTTGACTGTAAAAAATTAAAATCAAAGGAGAAACTATGAGAGAGATAGTGGTTGTTAGAGGGGGAGGAGATTTAGCTTCTGGTGTTATTCAAAAACTACATAGAGTAGGATTTAATGTAATTGTAACAGAAATAGAAAAACCTAACTTTATCCGAAGAGAAGTTTGTTATGGGGAAGCAATATATAGGGGTGAAAAGGAATTAGAGGGAAGTTTTTCAATTTTTACTGAGAGTGAAAATGAAATAGAAACAGCTTTTTTAAACAAAAAAATACCTGTAATAGTAGATCCAAACTTAGAGAAAGTTAGGAAGTTACAAAATTTTGATATTATAGCAGTTATAGATTGTATAATTGCAAAAAAAAATATGGGATTTAAAAGAGAGTTTCCCATAACAATAGCCTTAGGACCTGGTTTTTATGCTGGTAAAGATAGTGATGTTGTAATAGAAACAATGAGAGGTCATAATTTAGGAAAACTTATTTTTCAGGGGGAGGCATTTCCAAATACTGGAATACCAGGTGAAATTGGTGGAGAGGCAGAGAAAAGAGTAATATATTCCCCTAGTGAAGGAACTATTTGTGTTAAGAAAGATATAGGGAGTATTGTGGAAAAAAATGAAGTTATAGGAGAAATTGTTTCTAAAAATGGAGATAGAACAGAGATTAAAGCAACGATAAGTGGAATTATACGTGGAATGATAATTCAAAATTATTATGTTAAGAAAAATTTGAAAATAGGAGATATAGACCCTAGAATTGAGGAGTTAGAAAATTGTTATACTATTTCAGATAAGGGAAGAGCCCTAGGTGGAGCAGTTTTAGAAGCATTATTGATTTTAAGAAATAGAGGGGAATAAATAGGAGAGTAAAAATTATGAAAAAAACAATTATATTATTTGTTTGTACATTTTTTATTAGTTTTTTATCAGTTAATGGTAGAGAAATAACAATTAGTTCGGCAACAAGTTTAAAATCTGTTGTGGAAAAGTTAATTTTAGAATATAATAAAAAGAATGAACAATTAAAAATAAATGTAAATTATGGTAGTTCAGGCACTCTTAGAAAACAAATTGAAAATGGAGCTGAAATAGATATAGTTCTATTTGCAGATAAAGAAAATTTACAAAAATTAGAAAAACAAGGATTAATAGAAAATAGAGAAAGAAAGTTTAAAGTATTAAACTCTCTTATTTTTGTGGGGAATAAACCATTAGATAAAAAAGGGGTATTGGGTCTTTGTGAAGCAAAGGTTGTACCTTTGGGGAATTATTCTATGGAAGCTTTAAGTAATAAAAAATATAAAAAAATATATGAAGATTTACGTGAAAATACAGTTATAGTAAGGGATTTTAGAGAAGTTTTAAATGGGCTTGAAAATGAAAATATTGATTATGGAATATTATATAAAACTGAAATAAAACATTTAGTAAAAAGCTATGTTTTATTTGAAATAGATAGTGATACTCATAGTGAAATAGAGTATAGTTTTGGAGTTGTAAGACAAGAAGAAAGTAAAAATAAGAATAATATTGAAGTTGAAAAAATTTATGAATTTTTAAATTCAGAACAGTCAGAAAAAATATTTCAAGAGTTTGGTTTTAAAATTGAAAAAATATAGTTAGAAAAATATAAAAAATGGAGAAAACATGGGAAAAAAATTATCAGAGTTAGAAAAAAAGAAAATATTTGAGATGATGAACCCAATATCAAAAATATTAAACTTGGATATTGATATTGTAGATAAGACAGGGGTGAGAGTCTTAGGGACTGGAATATATCGTAAAAGAGAGGGGAAACAGACTAATGAAATAGTATACCAGAAAGCTATAAAAAAAAATCGAGTTCTAGTAATAGAAAATCCTAGAGAAAATGGCGAGTGTATAGAGTGTATTTTAGGATTTAAATGTTTACAAAAATTAATGATAATATCTCCCATTAGTTATGAAAATAGGACTTGGGGAACAATATCATTTGTAACATTTAATGATAATTTGAAAGATAAAATTATTGAAAAAATAGAAGATTATACAAAATATTTAGAAAATTTAGTTTTGTTACTGGTGAAAGAATATTTTACTGAGAGCAATCTGGAAATATATAGAGAGTTTTTTTTGAATAATGATGAAAATATAATAATATTAGATGGAGAAAATAATATTATTGATTTTAATAAGGGAAGTGAATTGTTTTTTCCAGAAAATGAAAAATTGATTGGAAAAAAATTCTATATGAAACATTTAAATAATAAAAACTATGAAATTAATTTATTAGGAATGAAAAAAGAAGTAGTTATAGAAATAGAGGAAAAGAAAAAGAATTTAAGAATACTATATATAAAAAAAATATTTGAAATGAAAAGTATAATGATGGATGATGGAATACTTTTAGGAAAATCTCAAGCAATGAAAGAATTAAAAGAAAAAATGTTAAGATTATTAAATTTAAATCTACCTATTTTGATAAAAGGTGGAATAGGAACAAAAAAAGAGATGTTTGCTAAATGGTTACATAAAAATTCAGAAAGAAAAAACAATAGATTTATTAGTGTTAATTGTTTAGATGAAAAATATATGAAGTTAGGGGACGAAAAATACTATATTGAACTTATCCAAAATGAATTGGATTTAGCAATAGGTGGGACTATTTTTTTTGATGAAATAGAGAGTATGCAACTGTTTTTACAAGAGAGATTATTAATGTTTTTAAATAGTAAAAAAATAGATAAAACAACAAAAAATAATGTAAGAGTCATAGTTGGTACGAAAAAAAACATGTTAGAATTAGTAGAAAAAAATGAATTTTTAGAAGATTTATATTATAAACTTAATCTTCATATATTGGATATACCTGATTTGAAACATCGAAAAGATGATATCTTAGAAATATTAGACTATTTATTAACTAAGTATTCAAAAGAAATGGGAAAAACAATAAAAAAAATAGAAAAAGAAAGTAAGATGATTTTATTAAATTATGAATGGAAAGGTAACTGGAAAGAAATAGATGGAGCTATAAAATATATAGTGGATTTAGTGGAAGAAGATGGAGTAATAAAAAGTTCATATATTCCTGAAAAAATTAGAAGAACATATAATTATGAAGATTTTAAAAATAGAAAAATTAGAAAGCTAGAAGACTTGGAAAGAGAGGAAATAGTTGCAGGACTCATTCAATACGGAGTAACTTCAGAATCAAAAAAACAAATTTCAAATAAATTAGGAATTGGTATAGCAACATTGTACAGAAAAATAGAAAATTATCAAATTGATAAAAAAGAGATAGAAAAGTTCTTAAATCCTTATAAAAAAAAGAGTTTAAATAAAAAATAAAATTTTAAAATTATCATTATGATAAAAAATATAAAAACAAGGCTATTTAACCTATAAAATAGCCTTGTTTTTGTATTTTTAGCTCGTTGACAGTTAAGACTAGATAAAGTATTATTAGTTATCAATATAGAGATATATTAAATAAAAGATCTACGGAGGGAAAAATGGATAAGTTTATTAAGTGGGAGAACAACAGAATACCAAAATCAAAAAAAGAGAATTGTGCAGATATTTTATCTTTGGAGGAAGTAGGAAAAGCAAAGAAATTTCATGAGAGTTTTCCAGAATATACAAAGACACCTTTAGTTAAGTTAGATAATTTAGCAAAAGAAATAGGTGTTAGTGGAATATACTTAAAAGATGAATCATATAGATTTGGATTAAATGCATTTAAAGTTTTAGGCGGTTCATATTCAATGGCTAAATACTTGGCTCAAAAATTAGGAAAGGACATATCTGAATTAGGATATGAAGAGCTTATAAAAAAAGAAACAAGAGATAAAATTGGAGAGATGACATTCTATACTGCAACAGATGGAAATCATGGACGTGGAGTGGCTTGGACAGCAAATAGATTAAAACAAAAATCAGTTGTGTATATGCCAAAAGGTTCTTCTGAAGTAAGACTTCAAGCAATAAAAAATGAAGGTTCAATTGCAAGTATTACTGATATGAACTATGATGATGCAGTAAGATTAGCAGCAGCAGATGCTAAGAAAAATAATGGTTTAATAGTTCAAGATACAGCTTGGGAAGGATATGAGGAAATACCAACTTGGATTATGCAAGGGTATGGAACAATGGCTTTAGAGGCAATAGAGCAATTAAAAGAATATGGTGTAGATGAGCCAACACATGTATTTGTACAAGCAGGAGTAGGTTCTTTAGCTGGTGGAGTACAAGGTGTGTTAGTAAACGCTTATAAAAATTTACCAACAACAGTAATCGTTGAGTCTAATTTAGCGGACTGTTTATATAAATCAGCAGTGGCAGCAGACGGGGAAGCAAAAGTTGTAGGTGGAGATATGCAAACAATAATGGCTGGTCTTGCTTGTGGAGAGGCGAACATTATATCTTGGGAAATATTAAAAACATATAGTAAATCATTTGTATCAGCTCCTGACTGGGTTGCAGCAAATGGAATGAGAATATTAGGAAATCCACTTAAAGGTGATACAAAAGTTATTTCTGGTGAATCTGGAGCAGTAACAACAGGGTTAGTATATGAAATAATGACAAATCCTGAATATAAGCAATTAAAAGCTGATTTGAAATTAAATTCTGAATCTAAAATATTAGTTTTTAGTACTGAGGGAGATACAGATCCAGAAACTTATAGAAAAATAGTGTGGAAGGGTGGTTCTGAAAAATAAGAAGTTCTAATTAATAACGGAAATTTTAAGAAAATTAAAAATAGAAAGCGAAATGCTTTATAAATTATGGAGGCGAAAAAATGGAAAGTAAAACAATGTTAACAAGTGAAAGAGAAGCAAAATTAATAAAATTATGTCAGGAGTTAATTCAAAATCCAAGTAACTCAGGAGAAGAAAAAGGTGTAGCAGAAGCAGTAAAGAAAAATATGTTAAATATGGGGTTTGATAAAGTACATATTGATAAATATGGAAACGTAATAGGTTGTATAGTAGGAAAGCAACCAGGAAAGAAAATATTATTTGATGGACATATAGATACAGTACCTGTACCAAATAGAGAAAAATGGACTCAAGATCCATATGCTGGAGATATCGTTGATGGAAAGATATATGGACGTGGAACTTCTGATATGAAGGGACAAACTTCAGCATTTATATCAGCTTGTGCATTTTTTGCAGAAGACTGTAATAAAGACTTTGCAGGAGAAATTTATTGTGCAGGAGTTGTCCATGAGGAAATATTTGAAGGAATAGCAGCAAGAGAAATCAGTGCATATGTAAAACCTGATTATGTTGTAATAGGAGAGTCTTCGGAATTAAATCTTAAAATAGGACAAAGAGGAAGAGGAGAAGTAGTTGTAGAAACTTTTGGAAAACCAGCTCATTCAGCTAATCCTCACAAAGGAATAAATTCAGTATATAAAATGGCAGCTGTTATTCAAGAAATAAATAAAATAACTCCACCAGAAACTGAATTAGGAAAAGGAATATTAGAACTTACAGATATTAAATCATCACCATATCCAGGAGCTTCAGTTGTTCCAGAGTATTGCCGAGCAACTTATGATAGAAGATTATTAGTTGGAGAAACAAAAGAAATGGTATTAGCTCCAATACAAGAAGTTTTAGATAGAATGATGAAAGAAGATGATAAATTAAAAGCTAAAGTGTCTTTTGCAATAGGAAGAGAAACTTGTTATACAGGTGAAATAATAGAAGGGGAAAGATTCTTCCCAGGTTGGCATTATGAAGAGTCAGATGAGTTTGTTCAGGCAGCATATAAAGGATTAAAAGAAGCTGGAATAAATCCAGAAGTAACTCAATATTCATTCTGTACAAATGGTTCACATTATGCAGGGGAAGCTAAAATAAAAACAATAGGATTTGGACCATCAAAAGAAAATTTGGCTCATACAATAGATGAACATATTGAGATAGAGCAATTATGTATTGGTGCAAAAGGATATTATGGAATTTTAAAATCTGTTTTTGGTAAATAAAAGGTGGGATTAAAATGAATGTTTTAATAAAAAATGGATTAATAGTTGATGGTACTAAGAGTACTCCTTATATAGGTGAAGTTTTAATAAAAGATGAAAAAATCTTAGAAATAGGAGTAAAAGTTTCATCAGAAAATGTAGATAGAATCATAGATGCAAAAGGTTTAGTAGTAGCACCTGGATTTATAGATACTCATTCACATTCAGATTTAAAAATATTAGAAACACCTTATAATGAAATAAAAGCTAGACAAGGGATAACAACTGAAGTTTTGGGACAAGATGGAATTTCAATGGCACCTCTTCCAGTGGAGTATATCTCTTCTTGGAAAAAGAATTTAGCAGGATTAGATGGAACTTCGGAAATAATCGATTGGGAATTTAAAACAACTAAAGGGTATCTTGACCAAATGGAGCGAGGTAAAGTTGGGCTTAATTACGCATATTTAGTTCCTCATGGAAATATTAGAATGGAGGCAATGGGACTTGAAGGAGTCCCTGCTACTCCAGAACAAATAAAAAAAATGTGTGAAATTACAAGACGTGAAATGGAAGCTGGTGCCTATGGACTATCAACAGGACTAATATATATTCCATGTGCTTATTCTGAAACTATTGAACTTATAGAAATGTGTAAGGTAGTAGCAGAATATGATGGTGAACTTGTAATTCATCAGCGTTCAGAAGCTGGAACAATAATAGATTCTATGAAAGAAGTTATTGAAATTGGAAAAATGTCAGGAGTTAAAATTCATTTTTCACATTTTAAAGTTTGTGGAAAGCAAAATTGGCAATATATAGATGAAATGGTAGAAGTGATAGAAACAGCTCAAAAAGAGGGTGTTAAAATCTCTTATGACCAATATCCTTATGCTGCAGGTTCTACAATGTTAGGTGTTGTTCTACCTCCATGGGCTCATGGTGGGGGAACAGATGAACTTATGAAAAGATTATCAAATCCTGAAGATAGAAAAAGAATGATATTTGACATAGAAAATGGGATTCCTGGTTGGGATAATTTTATTGAATTTGCAGGTTGGGACCAAATATTTGTAACTTCTGCAGGAACAGAAAAAAATCAGGATATTGTAGGGAAAAATTTAGTAGAATTAGCAGAAATTAGAAAAAAAAGTTTATATGATGCAACATTTGATCTTTTATTAGAAGAAGAAAATGCTGTTGGAATGGTAGATTTTTATGGACTAGAGGAGCATATTATTAAATTTTTGAAAAGACCAGAGCAAAATGTATGTACAGATGCTCTATTATCAGCAGGAAAGCCACACCCAAGAGCTTATGGATCTTTCCCAAGAGTATTAGGAAAGTATGTTAGAGAAAACCCTATTTTATCTGTTGAAGAAGCTATTTATAAAATGACAAAAAAATCTGCTGAAGCAATAGGAATAAAAAACAGAGGTGAACTAAAAGTTGGTTATTTTGCTGATGTTACAATTTTCGACATGAAAACAATTAATGATATGGGAGATTATATCAATCCAACTCAATTTCCAGTAGGAATAGAGTACGTGATAGTGAATGGAACGCCAATTATTGATAATAAAGAATTTAAAGAGGTTTCACCTGGGCACGTCTTAAGAAGGAAATAGGGGGATTTTAAAATGTATATATTGGGAAATGGAAGAATAATAACTCAAGATAAGGAAAACCCTTATATAGAAAATGGTGCAATTGCAGTAGATAATGATGTTATTATTGAAATAGGAAGTACTGAAAATATAAAAAATAAATATAGTAATGCTGAATTTATAGATGCTAAAAAAAATATAATAATGCCAGGTCTTATAAATACACATATGCATATCTATTCAAGTTTTGGTCGTGGAATGCAAGTTACAGGATCTACTAAAAATTTTCCTGAAATTTTAGAAAATCTTTGGTGGAAATTAGATAAAAAATTGAAAATTGAGGATACAAAATATAGTGCTTATGCAACATATATTGAATCAATTAAAAATGGAGTAACTACTGTAATAGACCATCATGCAAGTCCTTATCATATTGAGGGAAGCTTGAAAACAATAGCAAATGTTGCTGAAGAATTAGGAATTAGAACTTCTATTTGTTATGAAGTTTCTGATCGTGATGGAGTAGAGATAGCAAATGTTGGAATAAAAGAAAATGTTGATTTTATAAAATATGCAACTTCTCTTAATAACGATATGATAAAAGGAATGTTTGGACTTCATGCCTCATTTACACTATCTGATGAAACATTAAAAAAATGTGAAAAAGAAATGTCTGTTTTAGATGCAGGATATCATGTTCATGTTGCAGAAGGGATTTCAGACCTAGAAAATAGTTTGGAAAATTATAATGAGAGAGTAGTTGAAAGATTAAATCATTATGGAATTTTTAAAGAAAAGACAATAGCAGTTCATTGTATTCATATTGATGATAATGAATTAGAGATAATAAAAAAATCTAAGTGTAATGTTGTACATAATCCAGAATCTAATATGGGAAATGCAGTAGGTTATTCACCAGCAATAAGAATGATTGCTAAAGGAATAGATGTTGGATTAGGAACTGATGGGTATACGGCAGATATGCTTGAATCTTTAAAAGTTGCGAATATACTTCATAAGCATGAAATGGCAGATCCAACAGTTGCTTGGATGGAATCACCATTTATGTTATTTGAAAATAATCGTAAAATAGCTAAGAAACAGTTTGGTTGTGAGACTGGAATATTAAAAACTGGTGCAAAAGCTGATATAGTAATAATGGAATATATTCCACATACTGAACTAAATGGAACAAACTTTAATAGTCATATTCTTTTTGGAATGAGTGGAAAATGTGCTGTTACAGTTATGTGTAATGGAAAAATAATAATGAAAGATAGAAAAATAATTGGAGTTAATGAGGAAAAAGTTCTTGAAGAATGTCGAGAAATATCAAAAAAATTGTGGGATAGATAATAAAAAAACTTATAAAAAAAATTAGGGGGAATAGAAGAGATGAATACCAATGTAGAAAACGAAAGTTCTGAAAATTTAAAAACTTTAATAATATATGCAGTTCAACATATTGCAGCTATGTGTGCAGGAGCCATAGCAGTTCCAATAATTTTAGGTGGAGCTTTAGGATTAGAAAAGGATCAAATACAATTTTTAGTAAGTGCAACTCTAATGGTATCAGGAATCGGGACAATTATTCAAACAGTTGGTTTGGGTAAAAAAATTGGTTCTAGACTTCTTATGATTGAAGGAGCAAGTTTTGCAGGAGTAGCAGCTTTAACTTCTGTTGCAGGAGCATATTCAGGTGAAAATGCACACCTAGGATTAGGAGTTATGTTTGGAGCAACTATTATTTCTGGAATATTTACATTAATTTTTGCACCAGTAGTTGGAAAAATGATTAAATATTTTCCAAATTTAGTGTCTGGAACTGTTGTAACTTGCATGGGACTCTCTCTTTTACCAGTAGCTATAAGATGGATTGGTGGAGGAAATACAAATTCACCAACTTTTGGAACACCATCAAATCTATTACTTGCAGCTTTTACCCTTATAGTAATATTACTTACACAAAAATTTTGTAAAGGATTTATAGGAAATATTGCTCTATTAATAGGATTATTTGTGGGAACAATAGTAAGTATCATATTTGGAATGGCAGATTTCTCAGCACTAGAAACTGCAAAAATTATTAATTTTAATATTCCATTTTATTTTGGACTACCTAAATTTGAAATATCTGCAGTACTGTCTCTGATATTGGTTCAAATGGTAATAATGACTGATGCTACAGGAAATCAAATTAATTTAACAGATATCTCTAAAAAAGAGTTAACAAAAGAAGAATTGACTGCAGGATTACGTGGACATGGATTATCTACAGTTTTAGGTGGAATATTTAATTCATTCCCACAATCACTTTTTGGTCAAAATGTTGGAGTGGTAGCACTAACTCAAAAATCAAATAGATTTATAGGTTGTACAGCAGGAATAATGCTATTAGCAGTAAGTATTTTCCCTAAATTAACAGCAATTTTAACAGCAATACCTTATCCTGTATTGGGTGGAGCTGGGATAATAATGTTTGGAATGGTTGCAGCAAATGGAATAAAAAGATTGGGAACAGTTAATTATGATAATAATAAAAATTTAGTAATAGTAGCAACAAGTATAGGAATGGCTCTTATACCAATAGCTGTTCCAGGGATATATAACCATTTCCCACTTTGGGCAACTATTTTATTTAAGAGTGCAATAACATTAGGAGCACTAACAGTAATAATTTTAAATATTCTATTTAATGAGATTGGAAATAAAGATAAATAAAAAAGAAAATAAACAGGAGGAATAAAATGGCAAATTTAAAAGTTAATTTTGGAGGGTTATTATTTGATAATCCATTAATAGTGGGGGCTGGACCAACAACAAAAGATGCGAAAACTTGTAGAGAAGCAGTAGAACATGGAGCAGCAGGGGTAATTGCAAAAACTGTATCTGCAGTAGCAGCAAAAGTTCCAAGACCAAATATGCATGACTTTGGTGGAAAATATTTTCTAAATACAGAAACTTGGTCTGAGAAAAGTGTAGAAGAATGGGTAGATCATGAATATGCAGATTGTAAAGTAGGAAATGAACCTTTAATTATAGGTATGGGTTATGTTGCAGAGGATATTGAGAAAATAGTACCATTAGTAGATAAATTTGCTGATGGATATGAGATATCTGCTCACTACGTGGGAAGAGATTTATCACCTATGCTTGCAACTCTTGCAGCAGCAAAAAAACATACAAAAAAGCCAGTATTCATGAAAATATCACCAGGAATTCCTGATTTAGCAGAAGTTGCTAGAGTATTGGAAGAAGCAGGTGCTGATGGAATAGTTGCACTTAATTCTTTTGGACCATGTCTTTCAATAGATATAGAAACAGGAATGCCTCATATGGGTTCAGGAAATGGATATGGATGGATGTCAGGTCCAGCATTTAAGCCAATTGTATTAAGACATGTATTAGAACTTGCTAAAGCTGTTAAAAAAATACCAATATTTGCTGTTGGTGGAATATCAACAGGAAAAGATTTAATAGAAATGATTATGGCAGGAGCTACAGCTGTTCAAGTTTGTACACAAGGAATAATTGAGGGACCAAAAGCTTATGGAAGAATAGTAAAAGAAGCTAATGATTGGATGGACGCACATGGTTATACATGTTTTGAAGAGTTTAGAGGATTAACTATAAAGCAATTAGAAAAAAGAAATGGTCAAGGGTTAATGGAAACAGAAACTCCGATTTTAGAGTCAAAAAATTGTATTGGTTGTTCAATTTGTGAAAAACTTTGTCCACATCAAGCTATTACAATGAATGAAAAATTACCAAAATTTAATAAAGAAAAATGTACTGGTTGTGGATTATGTACATCAAGATGTCCAAAAGCTTGTTTAAGTATGATACAGTTGAAAAAATAAAAAATAGAATCTATTGGAGGAAAAATGTATAAATTTACAGTAAATGGAAAGACAGTAACAACTGAAAATAAAACTAATTTATTAACATTTTTGCGAGATACTTTAGGAATAACATCTGTTAAAGATGGTTGTTCTGAAGGAGCTTGTGGGACGTGTATGGTTCTTTTAGATGGTAAATCTTTTAAGGCTTGTATTTTAAATACAGAAAAAGTAGATGGAAAATCTATTATGACAGTAGAAGGAATTAATAAAGAGGAAATGGAAATTTATGAATGGGCTTTTGCTGAAGCTGGAGCAGTTCAATGTGGTTTTTGTATTCCAGGAATGATAATTAGTTCAAAAAGTTTGTTAGATACTAACCAGAATCCTACTGAAGAAGATATAAAAAAAGCTTTAAGAGGAAATATTTGTAGATGTACAGGATATGTAAAGATAATTGAAGCAGTGCTAAAAGTAGCAAAAGCTTTGAGAGAAAAAACTATTCCAACTAATAATTATAAAGGAAATATTGGAGAAAGATTTCCAAGAATAGATGCGAAAGATAAAATTTCAGGGATAGCTAAGTATAGTGCAGATTTAAAAATAGAAGGTCTACATTTTGGTGCTGCATTAAGAACTAAACATGTAAGAGCTTTAATAAAGAATATTGATACTTCTGAAGCATTAAAAATAGAAGGAGTAGAAAAAATTTATTTAGCAGAAGATATTCCTGGAAATAGAAATATAGGACATTTGTCATTTATTTCTGACTGGGATGCCCTTATAGCTAAAGGAGAAATAACTAGATATATTGGAGATGGAGTAGCTCTAGTTTTAGCTAAAGATAAAGAAAGTTTAAAGAAAGGATTGGAAGCAATTAAAGTAGAGTATGAGGTTTTAAAACCTTTAACTAGTCCTAGAATGGCAATGGAATCAACAGCACCTAAAATCCATGAAAAGGGAAATATATTATTTGTTCAAAACCTTACAAGAGGAAATAGTGAAGAAGCTATAAAAAATTCTAAACATGTAGTAAGTCATATATACAAAACACCATTTACAGAACATGCTTATTTAGAACCAGAAAGTGCAACAGCAGTTCCAACAGAAGATGGGGTTCATCTATATACTTCATCACAAAGTATTTATGATGAACAACGTGAGGTAAGTAGATTACTTGGACTAGCACCTGAACAAGTAAAAGTAACAAGTTCTTATGTTGGTGGTGGGTTTGGAGGAAAAGAGGATATGAGTGTACAGCATCATGCTGGATTACTTGCATTCTTAAGCAAAAAACCTGTTCAAGTTACATTATCAAGACAAGAGAGTATAAATGTAACTACAAAAAGACATGCTATGGAAATAGAAATGACAACAGCTTGTGATGAAAATGGTAAACTAACAGCTATGAAATGTACAATTATATCTGATACTGGAGCTTATTCATCTTTAGGAGGACCTGTTCTTCAAAGAGCATGTACTCATGCTTCAGGACCATATAATTATCATAATATAGATGTTACAGGAACAGCAGTATATACAAACAACCCACCAGGTGGAGCATTTAGAGGTTTTGGGGTAACTCAATCAGCTTTTGCTACAGAAGCAAATCTAAATGAATTAGCAGAACTTGTAGGGATTTCTCCTTGGGAGATAAGATATAGAAATGCTATTGAACCAGGAATGGTTCTTCCTAATGGGCAAATTGCTGATGAGGGTACAGCATTAAAAGAGACATTAATGGCTGTAAAAGATTATTATGAAAATAATAAAATAGTAGGAATAGCTTGTGCAATGAAGAATGCTGGAATAGGTGTAGGTTTACCAGATATTGGACGAGCAACTATTTCAATAGAAAATGGAAAGTTACAAGTACGTTCAAGTGCAGCTTGTATAGGACAAGGATTTGCTACAATAGCGGCTCAAATAGCTTGTGAAGAAATGAATATTGATAAAAAGTTTATAAATATTGAAATGCCAACAACAGAAAGAACTCCAAACTCTGGAACAACAACTGCTTCAAGACAAACTGTCTTTAGTGGAGAAGCTGTAAGAAGAGCTTCTGAAAAAGTTAAAGAATATATCGAAAGTAAGAAAGCAGAAGGAAAAACTATAGAAGAAATTCTTGTGTTAGGAGATAAAAAGGAGTTTTCTGGAGAATACTCTGGAATTACTGATCCTCTTAATTCTGAAAAAGAGAATCCAGTAAGTCATGTTGGTTATGGATATGCTACACAGGTTGTAAAATTAGATGAAGATGGAAAATTAGTAGAGGTAGTTGCAGCTCATGATGTTGGAAAAGCTATAAACCCTACAACGATAGAAGGACAAATTGAAGGTGGAGTAGTAATGGGATTAGGTTATGCTCTAACAGAGGACTTTATTTTAGAAAATGGTATTCCAAAACAAAAATATGGTTCTTTAGGACTAATGAGAAGTACAGACATACCTAAAATAACATCAATAATCATTGAAAAAAATAATCTTGAATTAGCTTATGGTGCAAAAGGTATAGGAGAAATAACAACTATTCCAACAGCTCCAGCAGTTCAAGGTGCATATTACAGCTTAGATAAAATATTCAGAACAGAATTACCATTGAAAAAGACATTCTATAAAAAATAATACTTGGAGATAATTATGATTTTAAAAAATGGTTTACTTGCAATCGGTAATGAGATTGTAAAAAAAGATATCTTAATTGAAAACGGTATTATAAAAAAAATAGATACAAATATTCAAGGAGATGACATTATAGATATATCAGGGAAGTATGTGGTGCCTGGTGGAATAGATGTTCATACTCACATGAATATAGACGTTGGAATAAAATCAGTTGATGATTTCAAAAGTGGCAGTATAGCTGCTGCTTTTGGAGGAACAACTACAATTATTGATCATCCAGGATTTGGTCCAAAAGGATGTAGTCTTCATTATATGATTGATAAATATAAAAAAGATGCTAAAGAGTCATATATAGATTATTCATTTCATGGTGTAATCCAAGAGATTAGTGAGAATACTTATGAAGAAATGGCTGAATTGAAAGAGAGTGGAATAAATAGTTTTAAAATTTATTTAACTTATTTATACAAACAAAATGATGAAGAAATATTAAAAATATTTGAAATTGCAAAAAAATTAGATGTGATAATAGCTGTTCATGCAGAAAATGATATGGCTATGGAACATTTAAAAAGAAAATTTGAAAAAGAAAATAAAACTGATATAATTTATCACAGTTATTCTAGACCAGTTGAAGTGGAAGCTGAAGCAGTTTATAGACTGATCTCTCTTGCAAGTATAATAGGTTATGAAAAACTTTATTTAGTTCATATTTCTTCTGCAAAAGCTCTTGAACAGATAGAAATAGCCAAAAGAGATGGAAAGAAAATATTTGTTGAAACTTGCCCTCAATATCTTTATTTAGATGAAGATAACTATTTAAAACCAGATGGTATTAAATATGTACTTAGTCCACCTCTAAGAAAAGAAAAAGATAGAGTAGCATTATGGAGTGGTATAAATAATGGAATAATAGATTTAGTTGGATCTGACCATTGTACTTTTTCATTAAAGGAAAAAGAAAAAGGTAGAGAAAGTTTTTTAAAATGCCCTAATGGTATTCCAGGTGTGGAAGAGAGAAACTTACTATTATTTTCTGAAGTTTTGAAAAATAAATTAAGTGTAGAAAAATACCTTAATATAGTGACAACTAATCCTGCTAAAATATTTGGACTTAAACAAAAAGGCAGTATAGAAGTAGGGAAAGATGCAGATTTAGTAATTTTTGAAAAAAAAGAAAGCTTTATTGACGAAAAATTAATGCATTCAAATGCTAAATATAGTTGCTTTGATAAACAAAAAATCAATTGTAAAGTAGATAGAGTTTATTTACGTGGTCTTTTAATAATTAAGGATGATGAATTAAAATCTTTAAGCCCTGAAGGGAAAAATATTAAAAGATAACTAAAGAAAAAACAAAAATTAGATATTATTCAATAAAAAAACTCCTGTGATAATAGAAATAATTCTACTATTGATACAGGAGTTTTTTACAAAAAAAAATAAAAGTATGATAAAATATATTGTAAATAGAAATAAAAAATTATTTGTATATATATAAAGGTAGAAAAGTAAAATAGAGTTAGAAATAGGAGAAAAAATGGAAAGTAAAATAATGTTAGAAATTGGAAAAAGACTAGAGTTAAGAGAAAGTGTAGCATTGGTAACTTTAACAAAAACTGATGGTTCAAGTCCTGGAAGACAAGGAAATATTATGTCTGTTTTTCAAGATGGAACTACTTTGGGTACAGTTGGTGGTGGAAACTTGGAATATATGCTAACACAAAAAGCCTTAGAGTGTATAGAAAAAGGGGAAAGTGAAGAAGCTGAATTAGATTTAGTCGATGATGCTAGTCTTCATATGAAGTGTGGTGGAACAATAAAAGCATTTATTAAAATTTTTAAAAAGAAAGATAACTTAATCATAGTTGGTGGAGGCCATGTTGGTACAGAAATATATAAGTTAGGGGACTATTTAGATATGTCTGTAATAATTTTTGATGATAGAAAAAAATTCTGTAATAAAGATAAATTTCCTAATGCTGATTCACTTATATTGGGAGATATTAAGGATACTCTAAAAGAGTATAAAGTTGAGGAAAATTCATATATTATAATAGTGACGAGAGGACATCAGGGAGATAAAGAGGCCTTGAGAGAGTTGATAAAATCTAACTATAAATACTTAGGAATGATTGGAAGTAGAAAAAAAATAAGAGAAACATATGATGAATTAGAAAAAGAGGGTTTAGATAGAGAGTTATTAGAGTCTATTTATTCACCAATTGGACTGGATATATCAAATGGTTCACCAAAAGAGATTGCTTTTAGCATTATGGCAGAGATTTTAAAAGTAAAAAATAATCGAACAGGAAAAGCTATGAAAGAAGTGAAAATTGTGAAGAAAGGAGAAGCCAGTGCAGACTAGAAAAACTATAGATAGTGTAGGTCAAATATTAGCTCATGATATAACAAGAATAATACCCGGTGAATTTAAAGGAGTTGCTTTTAAAAAAGGACACTTAATAAGTGAGGGAGATATAGAGGAGTTATTAAAACTTGGGAAAGACAATATTTTTATTTATGAATTTAATGAAAATAAGATTCATGAAAACGATGCAGCTGTTATTTTAGGAAAATTAGGGGCTGGAAAAAATGTGGTATTATCAAAAGAGATAAAAGAAGGAAAAATTGAGTTTATAGCAGAAAAAGATGGAATGTTAAAAATTAATAGAGAGTTATTATTAGAACTTAACATGAAAGGTGAAATATCTTTTGCAACATTACCGGGAAATATTCCAGTAAAAAAAGGTACTGTTATAGGTGGTGGTAGAGTAATTCCTTTAGTTATAGATAAAGAAAAGATGGGAAATATAGAAAAATTAAGTATGGAAAAAATTATTAATATTGATGAGATAAAAAAATATAAAGTTGGTGTAATAACTACAGGAAATGAAATTTTTTATAAACGAATAGAAGATAAGTTTTCTCCTGTAATTGCAAAAAAATTACAAGAGTATGGTTCTATTATAATGGAGCAAATTATAGTAGAAGACAACAAAGATAATATAAAGAAAGCAGGTTTAGAATTAATAAATAAAGGTGCAGAAATGCTTATATTTACAGGTGGAATGTCAGTTGATCCAGATGATTTGACACCAACTGCAATAGTAGAGTTAGGTGGAGAGTTAGTAAGTTATGGTGCTCCTGTTTTACCTGGTTCAATGTTTTTACTATCATACTTAAAAGGGATTCCTATAATGGGTCTACCTGGGTGCGTAATGTATGCTAAAAAAACTATTTTTGACCTTATTTTACCAAGAGTTTTAGCTGGTGAAATTTTAAAGTTTGATGATATTGCAAAGTTAGGTTTTGGAGGATTATGTAGTAACTGTGAAGTTTGTCACTATCCAAATTGTAGCTTTGGTAAAAATTAAAGAATAGAGGGGAAAATATGAAAGATAATTTTACTCATTTTAATAGTGAGGGAAGAGCAAAAATGGTTGATGTGTCTGAAAAAAATGATACAGAAAGAGTAGCTACTGCTGTGGGTTATGTAAGAATGGGAGAGGAAACTATTCGAGAAGTGCAAAAAGGTGGATTAAAAAAAGGTGATGTTCTATCGGTGGCTCAAATTGCTGGAATAATGGGTGCTAAAAAGACTAGTGATATTATTCCCATGTGTCATAATATATTTTTGACAGGTGCAAACATAAAATTTGAAGTGGAAAAAGATAAAATAAAAATAATTGCAACAGTTAAAACAACAGGGAAAACTGGTGTTGAAATGGAAGCTTTAATGGCAGTTTCAGTGGCAGGATTAACTATTTATGATATGTGTAAGGCAATAGATAAAAAAATGATTTTGGAAGATATTAAGTTGATTGAAAAAACTGGAGGAAAATCTGATTTTAAACTTTAAAAAAAATAAAAGAGGGGGACTTCATGAAGAACCAAGTAAAAAAAACTACTGAAACTAACGAATATATTGCTATTATTACTGATATTTAAACCACTAGAAGGGGGAATATTTAGCAGTAATAATAGCAAAGTAATAGCCGCATACAATGAAGAACTAAATGATGAATTTTATTTTGTCCAAGGTTTAGATAGAGAAAGAAGTCTATCAACGAATATAAAGTATAGAGGTTTATTATATAGCAAGAAAATGAAAGAAGCAGGAGTGAGAGATTTATTAGAAATAGGACTAGAAGATCTAGATAATATAAGAGCACCAGTTTCAAGTTATAGAGGAATGTTTGCAGAGGGTCAAATAAATACCCTTTTTGAAAATGAAGCAAAGAAATTTTTTGGATCTAAGGTATTACTACAAAATACAACAATCGGATATTTTGTAGAAGGATCAGCAGAAGCATATAAAAAAATTTTTACAAAAAAATCAAAAAATATAAAAGGAAAAAGTATAGAAGAAATATTAAAAAGCAAAAGAGGTTTTCACCAAACATTTGTAACGGTATTTGTGAAAGATTTAAAAACATTAGATAAAGAAGAGTATAAAAAAAAGGCATTAGATTTAGCAAACTATATGTTTGATAATTTAAATGTAAAAACCTCGTTACAGATATTTATAAGAGATGAAAGCTATTTAGAAGATTATGAGAAAGTAATAGGAACAATAGTGCCAGGGTTTGAAAAAGAAGAAGAAATAAAGGTGATATTGAAGAAAGTGAAGAAAAACGAAAGAATAAGTGAAGAAGAGAAGTTAAAGTTACTAAGTGTGATGTATAGGTATTTTCGATCTGATGATGAGATAAACATGATAGTTTGGATGAGAAAAAAAAGTGATTTTCCATTGAAAGTAATTTATATGGAAACCCAAGTAGAAAAAAGAAATTAGGAGGTTAAAATGAAAGATGTGGTATATTTAAATTTTGCCCAATTATCATATTTTGATTGGCATTTATTAGAAAAAGAATTAAAAGAAAAACATAAGATTGATTTAAAAGAATATGGTACTAGTGTAGATAAATTAATTAGTGGAGATAAGACTTGGGGAATCCTTTTACCAAAGAATCTAGAAGAAACACATAAAATAGTGGAAGTGGAAGTAGGGAAACAAAAGTTGAAACTGTATAATGAAAAAGATAAAAGATTATTTATGAGATATTCAGATAATGTAATTGTGAATCCAGAATACCCAACTCCTAAATATGAAGAAGAGTTAAGTGGTTGGGAGTTTTTATATGCAGCCGACCATAACAAGATATATAAAGACTATTTAGGAATGGAGTCAGAGAGAGAAAGTGGTTTTCAAGCAAGTGCCTTTAAAAAAGAACAAGAAATAATGATATGCTATAGGGGGACAGATAATACCGATTTTGGGGGACAGGATATGATAGATAACCGCAGGTTAGCATGGCATGATAGTTATAGTAATCACTTAACAGCAGCAGTGTTATTTTATGAAAAAATAAAAAAGGATTATGGAGAAGGGTGTAACTTGCATTTAACAGGTCATAGTCTAGGAGGAGCATTATCTCAGTTTATATGTGTATATAGTGGTGGGATTCATACAACCAAAACATTTAATGGATTAGGTATAGGAATACATCAGAGTATCTTTAAAAGGGCAGATTTACTTGATTTTTATGATCCTGATGTTAAAATAGAGCGGTCAAAAAGTGCTAATGGGAATGATAGTTTAGACAGAGTGTATTTAAGATTAGAAGAGCTGTTAAAACAACATGGAACAATGGGATGTTTAGGATTAAAACAAGTTCCAGATTATTTAGATAATGAAAGGAAAATAATTTCACAAAGTAAAGAAAGAGAAGAAATATCTGAGAATCAGTATGATAATTTTAGATTAAGGTTAAAAAACTTATTAGAGGAGCATCGCCCAAAAGGAAATGCAGAAAAACAAGTTGAAGAACTGTATTGGATGTTAAAAGCGAAAGATAATTTTAGGATTGGACTGGAAAAAATGTTTTCTAAAACAAAAGATAATAAAATAATAGGATTAATTTCAACAGAAGTTCTAATAAATTATTACAATAAACAAGATGCAATAGCTTTAATACAGACAAGAATAGGAAAAATAGTTGATGTTTATGAAAAGACACAAAGTAAGAATATAGATGTAATAAATGATGGTGGATGGCGATTAGCTACTGAAATTTCTCCGAATGCTGGAGCTCCTTTTCATTCTGTAAATGATTATATCTTATTTCTGAATGAAGCAGGGAATATAGAACCAGGAAAAATAGGAACTGTTTTTTTAAAAAATCTAGTAAAGACTTCTGTTCTCGAATATAAAAAAGAAAATAAAGATAAATGGCAAGAAATGTTTAAT
>SAMEA5043675__coassemble_152_pt1 | contig 20500 bp, 16 predicted proteins | sample SAMEA5043675__metabat2_low_PE_002 | metagenome-assembled genome bin SAMEA5043675 (sample SAMEA5043675) | Gadus morhua
TTTTCTTTTTATGGGAGAAAAATTATATCAGAAAAATAGTAAAAGTTTTGCAAGAGGAATTATTGGTGGTGGAATAGGTATTTTATATTTAAGTACATTGTTTTCAACAATATATCTACTTTTATTTCCAGAAATTCTAGGAGCTTTAATTCTTGTGCTACTAACTTTTCTTGCAATAATATTATCTTTGAAATATAATTCACAAATTATAGCATCATTATCACTTATTGGTGGTCATCTCCCATATTGGTATGGAATATACGTATCTAGAGAGAGTAATTTGTATTTTCTAGTTATTTATTCTTTAATCCTTCAAGGTATAATTTTAGGGTTAGCTTGGAAGAAAGATTGGTTACATACTAAAATTTTAGGATTTGTATTAGGTTCTATAAATATGACCCTAATGGTAACACTTTTATCTGAAAAAGCCTTATCATTTTCTTATATTATGATTTTTACGACTTCTTATACTTGTATTTTTATTAATTCATATAAGAAAGAAAAAAGATCATTAAATAAATTAGATTATATCTTATTGACAATTAATTTGATTTTAAAATTTTCTCTAATATATTTGTCATTAGGTAATGATACACCTAATTGGCAAAAATCTACCTTAATGATAGTCGGAGGTCTGATTTATTTATTAGTAGGAGATAGGCTAAAAGAAAATAAGATAATAAGAATTTTTTATGTTGTATCATTAGGCTTTTTTATATTAGTTATCCCAATGATAGTCTCTGAAAAATATATTGTATTTATTTGGGCATTAGAAGCGACTATTTTGTATATAATATCTCGAAAATATAGGAATGTAGGAATAGAGTATGGAGTAATGACAATGTATTTAATAGTTTTTATAGCAAATTTTATGGTAAAAGGAAATGAAGATTATTTGAAACAAATACAAAATATTTTTATAGTTTTCCTATCTTTCGCTCTTTATTTTACATTAAAAGAAAAAGATTACAGTCCTAAAATAAAAAAAATTATATTAATATTTAAATATTTTATATTTACTTATACAATCTTTGTTGTTAGTAGTCTGATAGATGATATAGTACGATCTATGCTGAAGGACAATGGATATGATAGAGAAATTATGTTGTTTGTAGGAAGTGTTACAGTAATTGTTGTAAATACTCTATTAAGGTTTGGAACATATAACGTTGAGAAGTTACAAGATAAGTTTAGTGTAAAATACTTGACTGTAATTCAAATAAGTTATCTTTTTCTAATAAATCATCTGATTTTAAATATAAAATCTCCATTATTAATTTCAAATAAAATAGTTTCAGTATTGATGATACTTTTAATTCTGATAATAAATGTCTATATTTTTATAATAGGACGACAAGATATTCATTATGGAATCTTTGAAACTAATGAAAAAAATAGTTTTTGGATAATAGGAGAATCAGTTTATATAATTTTAGTTTCCTACCTCATGATGGAAACAGTAATGAATTTAAGAGGGAGTAATTTTCTAATTAATATTGTAGGGCTGAGTATTTGTATATTTTTGGTTTGGAAAGGATTTAAGAGACCTAGTAGAGAAATTAGAAGGATAGGTTTGGGAATAGGTATCATATTTATTTTAAAAAATATGATTGTTGATATTAGAACGGTTAGTAATATACAGAAAATTTTTGGTTATTTTCTTATGGGTGCAATTTTAATTGGAACTTCTTATATTTACCAAATAGCACTTAAAAAAATGGAAAAGGAGAAAAGGAATGATTAAAGTTTTATTAGTATTATTTTTTGTATTCCCTATCTATACTTTTTCTTATGAATATTTGAAAAATATAGAGGTTAGTGGTAAAAATTCATATAAAGAATTTTATCTAACAAAAGATATATATTTAAAAAGTAAAAATAATTTAAATGATTTGAGAATAAAAAATGAAATAGGTGATGAAGTACCTTATGTAATTGAAAAAAATATTGAAATAAGTAATAGGATTGAAAAAAAAGTTTCAATTGGAAAAATAATTTCAAAAAAAAATAAAGAAACACAAATGGAAACAGTAGTAAAATTTACCCCAAAAACAAAGCTTGACGATATTGTGGGGAATATAATACAATTAAAAGCTATAGATAATTTTTATTCTAAATATGAGCTTTTAGGGAGCGATAATGGAAAAAATTGGATATATATTTCTTCCGGTGAGCTGTATAAAACACCTGAAAAAGAGGAACTTAGAATAGAATTTATTAAAAAAAAATATTCTTACTATAAAATTGTTACAGCTTTAACTGAAAAAATAAAATATAATGCTCTTGTACTTTTGTTAAATGAAAAAAAAATAGATAAAAAGACAAATATTATAACTAATCTCCAATATAAGGTAGAAGAAAAAAGGAATAATACGATTGTTACTATTGAAAGTAACAATCTACCGTTACAACAAATATCATTAAAAATCAATGATGAATTTAAAAGAAATTATATTGTAAGAAATGATAAGGTTTATAAGACAGGAAATCTTTTTAAAGTTGGAAATAGAGAAAAGCTAGATATCCAATTTAATAAAAAAATAAGTTTAGAACAAATAATATTAGAAATTGAAAATGGGGATAATAAACCATTAATGATAGAAAAAATTCAAGGAGAGTATCTATCTTTGAAAATAATATTTAAAGCTAAACCTGAAGAAAAATATATATTAACTTTTGGGGATAGAGAATTATTTAAACCTAGATATGATTTAGAAGAATTTAGTGAGATAATAAAAGTGAGAGATTTAGTAGTTTTAGGAGACCTTAAGAGTATACCTAAAATGATTGTTCCAGTAAAAAAAGATTGGACTGTATACTATAATATTTTTATCGTGGTAATAGTAATTCTTTTAAGTGGATTTATAGTAACAAAAATAGTTAAAAAAAATAATTGAAATAAAAAAACTTGTAAAAAAATAAAGATATGCTATAATTAAAGAACAAATAAAATCAAATTCAAAGGGGAGGTTGTTCTAATGTTAAAAACAATAAAAATTAATACAACTTCTCTTTATTATTATTATTATCTATAAATTAGGATTGGTATTTATTCTTAAAAAGAATTTAAATATGAATCCATTTTATAATTTTTAATAATAAAAATGGATTTGTAGTCATGCTGGATAATTTAGATCTGTGGGACTTAGCCACAGGTCTTTTTTTATATAAAAAAAGGGAGGGGAAAATGGAAATTTTACAAAGGATAGTAACTGCTTTAAATGAAGTGTTTTGGGAGAAAAATATATTGGTTGGTGTACTTTTGGGTGCAGGGGTATATTTTAGTTATAGAACCAAATTTGTTCAAATAAGATTATTAAAAGAAACATATGGATTATTAAGAGAAAAAAATGGAAAAGACAATAAAAATATTTCTTCTTTTCAAGCTTTCTGTATAAGTACAGCGAGTAGAGTGGGAGCAGGAAATCTGGTTGGAGTAGTAAGTGCTATTTCAATTGGTGGTGCAGGAGCAATATTTTGGATGTGGATAGTGGCACTTTTAGGTGCAAGTACAGCATTTATAGAGACTACACTGGCTCTTATTTATCGTGAAAAAGATTCTAATGGTGAATATAGAGGTGGACCAGCTTTCTATTTGAAAAATGGTCTTAAAATGAAAAAAATGGGTTTCTTATTTGTAGGGGCAGCAATAATTTGTTGGGTTGGAATTTTACAAATAGTTTCTAACTCTGTTACTGAATCTTTTAAAGTAGCCTTTTTTATAGATGAAAGAGTAACAACTATAATATTAGTAGTTCTATCTGCAACAGTAATTTTTGGTAAAAAAGATAAAACAGCTAAAGTACTAGATAAAGTGGTGCCTATAATGTCAGTTTTATATATTGGAGTTGTATTATTTATACTAGTTAAAAACTTTACTTTAATCCCCAATGTATTAGGAGAGATTGTTACTCAAGCTTTTGGAATAAGACAAGGGATAGGTGGAGCATTTGGTGTAATTGTAATGCAGGGAGTTAAAAGAGGTTTACTCTCTAATGAGGCAGGTAGTGGAAGTGCTCCTTGTGCCGCTGCAGCATCGTCGGTTGATCATCCAGTTAAACAAGGAATGATTCAATCTCTAGGAGTATTTGTAGATACTCTTATAATTTGTACAGCTACAGCCATGGTAATCCTTCTAACTAGCCCAGAAGTCACAAATGGTTTAGATGGTATGGAATTACTCCAAAAAGCTTTTACGTTCCATATAGGGTCACTGGGGGATGTATTTGTAGCTATTGTATTATTCCTTTTTTCTTTTAGTACACTTCTTGGAATATGTTTTTATGGAAAAGTAAATATGTATTATATAACTAAGAAAAAATGGGGTGAAAATTGTTTTAAAGTTTTTGCTTTAATAATGATTTTTATAGGTGGTCTTGAAAAAAATACTTTAATGTGGAGTATAGCAGATTTGGGTCTAGCACTGATGACATTAATAAATATGGTTGGAATAATACCGTTATGTAATGTTGCACTAGATTCGTTAAAAGATTATGAAAGTAAAAAAAATAAATAAAAATAAAAAAAGATTTTAACTTATATTTAATATAGTTAAAATCTTTTTTTATTAATTTATAATCTTGTAAAAAATAATTTTAAATAATATCTTCTACTAAACCTTTTTTCTTCATATGATTAGCGAGATATACAAATGGTGTATCTAAAAAAGCAACTAAAAATTTTAAAAAATAGGTAGACCAAAAAATTTCAATAAGAATTGGGAATTCGAAAACACCTGTAAAAGCAACAAGAGTAAAAAGTATACTATCAATAAATTGACTTACCATAGTGCTTAAATTGTTTCTAAGCCAGATATGTTTTGTAGCAGGGAGTCTATCTTTCCAAAATTTATATGCTTTTATATCATGAAACTGAGAAACACCATAAGCAACAAGACCAGCAAGCATAATTCGAGGCATAAAACCAAAAATTAATTTCATACTTTCATACATTTTTAGTGATTCAGGAGTTTTTGTAGGAGTAAAATTAATACCAATTTGCATAAAGACAACTGTTACTATTAAAGAAAGAAAACCTAGTTTAACTGCGACTTTCGCTTCTTTATCCCCATAATTTTCAGATAGAATATCAGTGATAAGAAATCCACCTGCATATAAAATATTACCAAGAGTAGCCCCGATTCCAAAAAGGTCAACCAAAAGAACAACTTGTAAATTAGCTAAGATTGTAGAAATAGGAACCCACACATACAGACCAATTTTACCAAATTTTTTATAAATAAAAATAATACTTAAAAAATTTAAAATTAACATTAAAAGCCATAAAAGTTCATTTTTCATATGAAATACCCCCAGAAATATTATATAAATAAAATAATTAAAATTTTTTTAATTTATTGCTTGAAGACTCCAAGGTCTTTGTTATCAATTAACAGTTCAATTTTGGGATGATTTTTAAGATGAGAATACTTTTTGATAAACCAATTAAAAAGTTCTTCATCTCGTTTGATTTTTGTTTCATTATTTATAAAAATATTAATGGTTATACTTTTAAAATATTTTAAACCAATTCTAATATCCTCTTCAATCATTTCTCTAGTTTGCCCTTGAACACAGATTAAAAGGCAAGTAGAATATATATTTTGACTTAAATTAAGAAGAGCAGCCTCATCTAAAGAAAAATTTTTATTATAAATATTTTTCCTAAAGTCATTGTCAAAAGTTTCTATTCCCGTTCTAAACCTAACTTCAGTATTGGGAAATAATGAAATAATTTCTATTAATCTCTTATGATATCCGTAATAAATTTCAAAATAAATAATTTTGATATTTTTTTCTTTAACAATTGCTACTATTTGTTTTAAAGTTGCAGCAGGTAATTCAAAAACTGAACCTGAATTAATAACTTCTAAAGAAGAGAATTCTCCTGTAACTTTAGAGAGTATATCAAAATTGAGAGTATTCATTTCATCTTCATTTAAAGAATTATCATTAATATAATTACAGAAACTACATTTACCATAGGAACATGGAAAACTCTTTAATAGAACAATTTCTCTTTGATTTTTTTCTAAAATTTTACTATATCTACTTTCCATTTTTCTCCTAAATATTATAAAAATAAAAATTCCCTATTTGCTTATGACGCAAATAGGGAATAAAAAATAAGTTAAAGATTAAAAAACCTTTAATATAGTTCTATTCTGCCTAGTTTTTTATACAGGGATGGTCAATCGAACCTGTTTATAGAAATAAAATTATTTGTAACTGGTATTTATTTTATCATACAAAAAATTAAAAGTCAAAAGTATATTTGACATATTTTAATAGAATTTTTATTGAAAAATATTGTTTTCAAATACAATAGTATTCTCAGTAATCTTTAGATGAAAGCTAATATTTTTAGAGTTAATATTTCCTATTTGACTGAAATGATTTAATTGATTTGAAATAGGGACAGTACTCGTTAATATAAATTTAATTTTTTTATGTGAGCAATAGATTGCTATGGTTAAAGCTATAATTTCAATCTCAGATGTCAAAGGTGTTTTTAAAGTATAATTAGATTTTTCTTTGAAAATAGTAGATAAAATTGTTTTTTGAAGTACAGAATATTCCGTTTTACCTATTAAAAATAATTTTATATCTTGAAAAAGAGTACCATCATTTATTGCATATGTTTTAAAAGAGTAGTCAGGAATAATTGAAATAAAAATATTGAAATTTTCAGAAGTTTCAATATTTTTATCAGCAAAAGCAGAAAAATTACCACCAATTGTCTTTAAGAGGAATGTTACTTGACTGTCTAAAGTTCCAATTTTTTCTCTGTTTAAAAGAATGACTCCTAAACTATCATTTAAATCCACTTTAAAAGAATCATTTTCAATCTTTTTTCTAGTGTAAATAACTGTTTTAATAGGAAAAATAATTTCAGTTTTTAAATTCTCAACTAAAGAGTTATAAGGAGTTATGAGCAAATTTTTCTCTGTTTCTCTTATATCCTCTATAAAAATTTTATATTGAAGTCGGTCTTTATAAGTTTCCATTTTAAGTTTAAAGGCAATATCAATTTTAGAAAATTTTTCTAATTGTTCTAATGATTCACCAGCTCCAAACCAAACACAATTTTTAATTTCAATATTATTTTGAATAAGATTAATCATAAGGTGATTTTTGTCTTTTCCTATCTGCCTAAGTCCAGAGTATGAAGCTTCTTGGATAGAAAAAATAGGGGTAGGATTTCCAAATCCATAAGGTTCTAGAGCAGTAAGATTTTCAATGAGATCGTATCCAACTTTAAAAAGACCAATATTCTTTTCAATCTTAACAGGTTTGAATGTGTCAGTTTCATTTAGAAGAGAACCACAATAAAAATCAAGTTCATTATAAAATTTTTCTAGATTTTCTACTTTAATAGAAAATCCAGCAGCGGCATGGTGACCACCAAATTTTAAAAGATGATGTGAAAAATGGGTAAGAGCTGCTATGATGTTAAAGCTTTCTGTACTACGACACGATCCTTTAGCAATATTAGTTTTTTCATCGATTTCCATAACAATAGTTGGTTTATAATATTGGTCAAGTATTTTAGAAGCAACAATTCCAATTACTCCATGATGAAAATCTTTATTGGCAATTAAAATTAAATTTTTATTTTCTAAATTTTTAAGAGTGATTTCTTCTAAAGATTTTTTTAGAATTTGTTCTTGAATTTCTTTTCGTTTTTGATTATTCTCAATAAGTGTAGGTATCAAAAGGTTAAATTTTGCATGATCATTGGAAATAAGTAGTTCAACAGAAGACTTAGCGTCTTCTAATCTACCAGCAGCATTAAAAACTGGCGCAATCACAAAGCCAACATCATAGGGAGTATAAATCTTATTATCATAATTTTCAAAAAAAAGTACTTTTAAGAGAGCAGATAGTCCTTTAGAAGAACTCTTTTTTAGAGATTCTAAACCATATTTTACAAAAATTCGATTATCTTCAACTAAAGGGACAATATCAGCAATAGTTCCTAGAGCTACAATATCTAAATATTTAAACATCTCCTCTTTTTTAGAAAGATAAGTAAAGACTGCTAAAAAAAGATTGAAAACTGTTCCAACTCCAGCCAGATTTTTAAAAGAATATAAGTTTTCTTCTCGCTTAGGATTGATAATGGCAAAGGCATTAGGAATTTTATTGTCAATAATATCATGATGGTCTGTAATAATAATATCCATTCCAAGTGAGTTACAATGGTCAATTTCATTATGAGAAGTAATACCGCAATCAACAGTTATTATAAGGGTACCACCACTTTCTTGAATAAAAGTCAGGGCTTCTTTATTAAGTCCATACCCTTCATCTCTTAAAGGAATATAATATTCAACGTGGGCCCCTAAAGATTTTAAAGCTAAATACGATAAGGACGTTGAAGTAATTCCGTCAACATCATAGTCACCATAAATCCAAATATGCTCTTTGTTTTCTATAGCAAGTAAAATTCGAGTAACAGCTTTAGCCATGTCTTCTAAAGTGAAAGGATCTCTCAAATTATTCAGTGAAGGATTAAGAAAATTTAAAATTTCATCTTGAGAGCAAATATCACGATTATTAAGAATTTGTAAAATTTCAGTATTAATATTATCAATTTTTAATATATTTTTTTTAGATTTATAGATCCATTTTGTATTTTTCATATTTTTCCTTTTTATAATTTAATAGGATATAAAATTTGATAATAAATAAGAGTTTCTAGTAGAAGTTCCATATCATTTTTAATATCTGTTGGAATAAGAGTGTTAATGTAAAATTTATTATTGTCAAAATAAATACTATTTTTAATTTCTTCACCATATAAATATTCTACAAGGGTTGGAAGGCTATTATTATTATTTTTAATTAAAAGTTTTTTTAATTGTTTCGTTCCTTCTTCAATATTGATTTCAGGGATAAAAGCCTCTTTTATAGGAATAGATATTTCTTTTAAATTTATTCCCATGAGTCCTACTTGCTTTTTAGGAATATAAAATTCTTTTTTAAATTTACTGGTAAGTAAGATAGTTGTATAAATAATCTCTTCAGGAATATCATATTTTATAGAATTTTTATTTACAATTTCTTGATAATGTTTTGGATAAAGTGCAGTTTTTAAATTTTTATATTGAGAGAAAATATCAAAATTACTTTTAGCAAATAAATAAGCTTCATTAAATTGATTCCCCTGAGATAAAAGTCTATTTATAAGAATTAAATCTAAAGTTTTATTATTATAAATAGGAAATGTGGAATTAATAGCTACTGAGAGTAACTCTGGAGAATTTAATTCTAAAATTTTAAAAAGATTATTTGAATCAAAAGTTTCTTTTTTTAAAAATTCATTTTCAAGAGTTGATTTTTCATCAAAAATAGGAAGAGAGTTTAGTGAATAAAAAAGGGCTTCTCTAAAATTGGTGAAAGAATCTTGTAGTAAAATAGTTGAAATTTTATTTAATGAAACATTAGTTTTTCTATTTGCAGTACTTTCAATTAAAAAAAGTAGAAAATTACTTTTTAGAGTAAAAGGATATTTTTTAATAAAAGTTAATGCTTCTTTTTTTCCTTTTGAGTAATTTTGTGTCTGAAAATATGAAAGAATTAATAAAAAATCAGAATCAAAACTTTGTGGAACTTTTAATTTACTCCGAGAAATAATTTCATGATATTCTTCTATTGCAAAATAAATATTAGCAGTTAAATTTTTAGAAGAATTCATATAAAAATTTTCATGGGAGTAAAAGTTTTGTGAATTAATTCTTCTAAAATTGGAAAGAGCCAATGATAAATTTTTTTGATAAATAAAACTTTGAGCTCGATAGTAGTAAATAAAAATATTTGAATTGTTTTTTAGCATTTCATGAGAAATTTCTATAATATCCTTAAATTTTCTTTGAAAAAAAAGTGTTCTAAGAAAAAATTCATTGATTGTACTGTTATTTTTCTCTTTTGAATATAAAAATTTGAAAATATTTTCACTTGTTATATAATCTTTTTTATTAAAAAATAAATTTCCCATGTTAATAAGCTCTTGAGTAGTTAAATTATTTAAATTTGAAATTTGGTTTCCAAAGTAAATTTTTTTTAATATTGGAAGATAGAATCGTAGAGAACTATCTTTTATTTTTAGGTTTGAAAAAGTATCAATTAGTAATTTTAGTTCAGAAGTAGATAAAAATAAAGTTGAATCTGAAATGATGGCATCTAAAAATGGTTTAGCTTGTGGGAAATTATTGTCAGTAAGATAGAAAAGGGCTAAAAAATAATTTCGTTTTTGAAAAAAATAGTTTCCCCCTTGTAAGTGTTGGGGAGAGTAGATTGCTTTTTTCATATAAAAAATTGCATTTTTAAGATCATTGTTGTAATAGTAATTAAGGGATAAATCAAAATTTAAATAATTACTTTTTACTAAATATGAATTTGGAAAAGATTTATGAATACTTTTAATTTGGGCGATAGATTCCGAATAATTACCACTATTGGCTACTTCTTTACTCTTTAAAATAGTTTGATATAGTTGATAAGAATTTGAAAATGAAAAAAGATGTATAAAAAATAGCTGAAATAATAAAATTTTTTTATTCATTGAAAACTCCTTTAAAGGAAAAATTTTTGTCATTATTATAGATTATATAGTAAAAATAGAAATTATTCAAAATTTATTTTAAAAAAATGTATTTAAAAACAAATATGATAAATAAGAAGTCTAAATGGAGAGATATAATATGAAAACTGAATAAAAAATAACAAAAATTATAAGATATAAAAAAATGTGGTATAATTAATCTAGTAAAAAAGAGATCCAAAAAAAATTAAAAGAAGGAAGTGTTAAAAATACAATGTTGAATAGTAACTTAAAAAATATATTAAATTTTAATCAAGATTTTTTAAAGAATAAAGAGTATAAAAAATTTGTTACAACAAAACAACCAGAAAGAAAAATGGTTATAGTTTCTTGTATGGATACAAGACTAACTGAATTACTACCCCAAGCCATGTCTATAAAAAATGGAGATGCTAAAATTATAAAAAATGCTGGTGGTGTCATAGTGCATCCTTTTGGAAGTGCAATGAGAAGTATCTTAGTTTCAATTTATGAATTTGATGTAAATGAAGTATATATTGTTGCCCATAAAGAATGTGGAATGTGTAATCTAGATACAGCAGATATAATAGGAAAAATGATTAAAAAAGGTATAGCTAAAGAAACAATAAAAATTCTTCGTAGTTCAGGGATCGATGTAGAAAAATGGTTGCACGGTTTTTCTTGTGTAGAAGAATCCTTAAAAAAAAGTATTTCCATTGTTAGAGAGCACCCTTTATTACCAAGTAAAGTTGCTGTTCATGGTCTAATAATAGATCCAAAAACAGGAGAATTAGAGCTAGTAGAAGATGGAAGCTATGTTTTTGAAACTGAAGAAATCAAATAAAAATAGAAAAATTTGTAGGTAGATTAAATGAGATAAAATTTCTTTAAGAGTGATTTCCTTAGAGATAAAAAAATAAGCATTATTATTAGCTGGGGGCCTACTTTAAAGAGGAGTAAATACTTTGACAAGTAAGGAAATAAGGAGTATAATACTTGAAATAAATAAGGAAATTAGGGAGCTAAAATGGAAATGAAAGATATAATAGAAAAAGTGAATTATTACTCTAAGCTTATTAAAGAAAGAGAGTTAACAGCAGAAGAAAGTAATGAAAGAGCCAAGTATAGAGAGTTATATTTAGAAAAATTTAAAGCACAAGTCAGGGGACATCTAGATAATGTTAAAATTGTGGATTCTAACGACAATGAAATAGAAAAAAATAATTTTAATAAATTTAAAAATTAGAGTGATATTATAAAAAACTAGAAAATAAAAAATAGGGGAGGATAAAAATGAAAAAAACTACAGTAAAAGAGCTATATAGAAATTATGAATCTTTTATAGGAGAAGAGGTAGAAATATTAGGTTGGGTAAAAAAAATAAGAGATCAGAAGAAATTTGCATTTATAGAATTAAATGATGGGTCTTTCTTTAATGGGGTACAAATTGTTTTAGAAGAAAAATTGGAAAATTTTGAGGAGTTAACTCATCTATCGATATCTTCAACAATAAGAGCTGTTGGAACAGTTGTTTTATCTGAAGGTGGTGGTCAAAAATTTGAAATAAAAGGATCTAAAGTTGAGGTTATTCAGAAAGCTCATTTAGACTATCCATTACAAAATAAAAGACATACTTTTGAATATCTTAGAACAATTGCTCACTTACGACCAAGAACTAATACATTTTCAGCAGTATTTAGAGTAAGGTCAGTTTTAGCATATTCTATACATAAGTTTTTTCAAGAAAATGAATTTGTATATGTACATACTCCAATAATAACAGGAGCAGATGCAGAAGGGGCTGGAGAAATGTTTAGAGTAACTACTCTAGATTTAAACAACCTACCAAAGAATAAAGAGGGTGGATTAGATTGTAATAAAGATTTTTTTGGAAAAGAGACAAATTTAACAGTAAGTGGACAATTAAATGTAGAAACTTATTGTGCAGCATTTAGAAATGTATATACTTTTGGACCAACATTCCGTGCAGAAAAATCTAACACATCGAGACATGCTTCTGAATTTTGGATGATAGAGCCTGAAATTGCTTTTGGTGATTTAGCAGCCGATATGGAATTGGCTGAATCTATGGTAAAATATATAATCAAAGATGTAATGGAGAAATGTCCAGAAGAAATAGAGTTTTTTAATCAGTTCATTGAAAAAGGATTGTTAGATAAATTGAATAATATATTGGACAATGAATTTGGAAGAATAACTTATACTGAAGCTATAGATATTCTATTGAAAACAGACAAAAAATTTGAGTTTCCAATTTCTTGGGGAATAGACCTACAAAGTGAACATGAAAGATATCTAGCAGAAGAACATTTTAAAAAACCAGTGTTTTTAACAGACTATCCAAAGGATATAAAAGCATTTTATATGAAAATGAATCCAGATGGTAAAACTGTTAGAGCAATGGACTTATTAGCTCCAGGAATAGGAGAGATAATAGGAGGTTCTCAGAGAGAAGATTCATTGGAATTATTAGAGACTAGAATGGAAGAGATGAAGCTAAAAGCTGAAGATTATGAATTTTATCTTGATTTAAGAAGATTTGGAAGTTTTCCACATTCAGGGTTTGGGTTAGGGTTTGAAAGAATTTTAATGTATATAACAGGAATGACGAATATTCGTGATGTAATTCCGTTTCCTAGAACACCAAGAAACGCCGATTTTTAATATGAAATATAAGACGGAGGAGAATTAGAATGAGAATGAGCATAGGATTAATAATTATTATAGTAATACTTTTTCTAATTTTCCTTAGTTGGATTAAAAAAGAAGACTTAAATAAAAAGCTAGAGAAAATAAAAAAATTTCCAGAAGTTACATATATTCCTGACATGAGTAAGAATTTAATTTTTGATTGTTTAAATCTAAATAAAACAGTGGTTATTTCTAAAGAAATTGAAAGTAAGAGTACAAAAGAAAAAAATGAATACGATGAAATTTTACCAATAAATACAGAAAAAATAGATATTAAAAGGGTATTAATACTTCTGCATGGGATAAGAGACAGTAAAGATGATTGGAGAACAAAAGGTAAATTAGTAGAAAATTATCATTATCTTTTAAAAAAAAATAGTATAGAAGAAATGGCATTTATTCTTCCAGAATCAGGATACAATGGTGAAAGTTGGTATACTAATTTTTATCATGAAAGAGATTTTAAATATGAAGATTATTTTATAAAAGAACTTTTACCACAGATAAAAAAAGAGTTTCCCAATGCGAAATTTGGGATTGTAGGCTTTTCCATGGGCGGCTATGGAGCTTTTAAATTAGGGATAAGAAGTGTTGGTATGTTTGATGTTGTGGGAAGTATTTCAGGGGCTGTAAGTCTAATTAGAATGATTAGTAATAAAAGAGTTTTAAGATTTTTTAAATATATATATATTCCTAAAATATTGTTTGAAAAATTTGAAAAAAAACATTTTGTAAGGGTATTTAGTTCAAAAGGAAGAAAAATATTAAAAGAAGATGTTTATAGCATATTTAAAAAATTAAAATATGAAAAATATAAAAATATAAAATTCTATGCTAGTGTTGGAACAGAAGATAAAGAACCGTATCTAATGTTGCAACAGTGGATAGATATTGTTGGAAGAATGAAAAAATATAAATATAAATTTAAAGCATACCTATATAAAAATCAAACTCACACATGGGATTATGTGTCCAAAGATTTAGGTAATTTTTTGAAATATTTTTATGAAAATACTAAATAGAGTCATAGGAGATAAATTTGAAAAAAATAATAAAAGAAGTAATAGTTGTTGAGGGGAGAGATGATATCTCAGCTATAAAGCATGCTGTTGATGCTGAAATTGTTGCTGTTCATGGTTTTGCAGTTAGAAGAGGATCAAATTTGGATAAATTGGAAAAAGCGTATGAAAATAAAGGACTTATTATTTTTACAGATCCTGATCATGCTGGTGAGCAAATAAGACGAGCAATTAACTTAAGATATCCGAATAGTAAAAATGCTTATATAACTCAAGAAGAAGGAACTAAAGGAGATAATATTGGAGTTGAAAATGCCACACCAATTTCAATTATTCAAGCTTTAGAAGCTGCTAAAGTTGATTATGTAGATAAATTAGAGCCAATTTTTTTTATGAATGATTTAATAGAAAATGGACTTGTAGGAAGAGAGGATTCTAAGAATAAAAGAGAGGAGTTAGGTAAAAAACTTCATATAGGTTACTCTAATGGAAAACAATTATTGTCAAAACTAAATAGATATGGAATTACTAGAGAAGAATTTTTTATAAATGTAATAAAAAAATAATATTTTACTTTCTTCTAACAAAAAAAGACAGTTAACTGTCTTTTTTTGTTAGAAATTTATTTATTGAGAGATGTATTTTATCATAAAATTTCATTATAATTCCAAAAATAAAAAGAGGAAAAAGAAAAAATTTAGAGAGAGCATTAACAAGATCGAATCTTTTACTATTTTTATTTTGCATAGTTTATTCCTTAGAAGTAGAATATTTTTTATTTAAAGCTCGAAGAATTGCATAAGTTTCAAGGTCCAGAATACCATCTACTTTTTCTGGTCTAAAGTGACATTGAAATGCATAAATTACTTTTGAAAAATCCAATTCTGAGATATCGGAGTTTAAAAAATAGCCATATTTCTTAAATTCCAATATTATGTTTTCTCTGTTTTCATCTAAAAATAATTTTTGATCAAAGAAAAAATCTTTATCGCTTTCTTCATACCAAGCACCAATAGAGTGTTGTTCATATAAATCTTTCCAAGGAAAAAGTGGTCCAGGATCCTGTTTTCGTAGAGGTGCTATGTCAGAATGTCCTAGAATAAAATTATCTTTAATATTGTACTTATTTTTGAGTTCTTTTACAAGAAAAGCAATTTTTTCAATTTGTTTTCTTGTATAAGGGTAGAAAAAATCTTTTGGTCTAAGATTATTTGGGTCCCCATGTTTTATACCATATTTTTTGGAAGTATCGTAGCCTAAATTGACTATTTCAATTCCAATAGAGTTATTATTAAGATTAGAATAATTTTTAAAATTACTTACACCAGCATGCCAAGCTCTTTCAATATCTGGAACTAATGAATAAATAGGTTCGTCAGCATCTGTGGTGACAAGATAGTGAGAACTAACATTTGTATTAGTGAGTCCACGGATAGATACAGCATCATTAACAGCAGTATAATGAAGAATAATAAAATTTATTCTTTGATTTTTCCCTTTGGATTGATATGTTGTATTATCGATCTTAATTAATACGGGAGTATCGGAGCATCCCATAAGTGTGAATAGAAAACAAGATAAAAAGAACACTTTCATAATTAACTCCTTTTATTTTTTAAAATGTCTCTTTATTATACAGGAAGAGTTTAAATAATTCAATAAAAATTTAAAAACTTGAATTTTTATTAATGAGGGTATATAATTAGGAAAGAAAGTTTTTTAAGAGGGGAAAATGAAGATATCAATATTAGGAAGTGGTAGTTTAGGAAATAGTATATTTATTGAAAGTGATACAGTAAAATTATTAATTGATGCTGGTTTTAGTTGTAAAAAAACAGAAGAAAAACTTAAAGAAATTGATGAGAAATTAGGAGATATAGATGGTATTTTGATAACTCATGAACATGGTGACCATATAATTGGAGCGGGAATTATTTCAAGAAAGTATGGGATACCAATTTTTATAACTCGTGAAAGCTATAAAAAAGTGGAAATGAAATTAGGTAAAATTGAACCTGAAAATCTTAATTTTATATCGGGAAATTTTAAAATAAAAAAATTAAATATAGAACCATTTGATGTGATGCATGACGCAGAAAGGACTTTAGGATTCTTACTAATAAATAGTTATGGAAAAAAAATAGCTGTGTCTACTGATATTGGATATGTGGATAATACTGTAAAAGAAAAATTTAAAGAAGTGGATATAATGGTAATAGAAAGCAATTATGATTATCAGATGTTGATGAACTGCTCATATCCTTGGGATTTGAAGGAGAGAGTAAAAGGAAGAAACGGACATCTTTCTAATGGATCAGCAGGAAAATTTATTTGTGAAGTTTATTCAAAAAAATTAAAAAAAGTTTATTTGGCACATGTAAGTAAAGATAGCAATGATTATTCTCTTGTAATGAATTCAATAACTGAAGAATTAAAGCGTAATGAAATTGAGCTTCATGTAGAGATTGCTACTCAAGATAAAGTAACACCTCTTTATAAAATTTAAAATTAAAGGAGCTTATCAATGGAAATAAAAGAATTATGGGAAGAATTGATATTTGAACTAGGTTCAATGGAGTCTAATAATAAGAATAAAAATATTTTGATTGGAAGTGGAAATAAAAAAGCAGATATTCTTTTTATAGGAGATGATTCTGACCTTTATATAGATGAAGAACTTCGAGTGAAGGCAGACTCCAGTGGAGAATTTCTGTTTAAACTTTGTGATATAGTAGAAATGCTACCTGAAGATTATTATATAACTACATTAACAAAAACATCTTTGAAGTATAAAGAATATTTTGAAAACGATCAAAAAATATTAAAAGAATTATTAGAAATGCAAATAGCATTAATTAATCCTAAAATAGTAGTTGCTTTAGGAGCAATTACCGCTTCTTTATTATTGGGGAGAGAAGTGGAATTTTTAAAAGAGAAAGGAAAGGTTCTTAAGTGGATAGGGAATACAAAGGTGCTAATAACCTATGATCCTAATTTTGCAAAAAAATCAAGAGAAAGCTCTGGAAAAAATTCTCCTGTTGCTGTAGAATTTTGGAATGATTTAAAGGTTATCAAAACATATATAGAACAGAATTAAATAAAAAAGGGTATTTACTATTGTGAACTATAGTAAATACCCTTTTTTTATTAGAAGAACTTATAGAATATTGTTTCAATAATTCCAGCTGTTATAAGAGGAATATTGAAAATTGTTCCAATAAGTCCAGCGATTAAAAGAGGAATATTGAAATGCAAGAAAGTTGGAATACAAGTATCTCTAATATGATCATGCTGTCCATCTGCATTAAGACCTGAAGTTGGTCCAAGTGTTGAGTCTGATGCAGGAGAACCAGCATCACCTAGAGCTGCAGCTGCAGCTAAAAGAACGATAATTCCAGAAGATGAAATTCCTAATTTTAAAGCAAGAGGAACATAAATTGTTGCAAGAATAGGGATTGTACCAAAAGAAGTTCCTATTCCCATAGTAATAAACAATCCAATTAGGAGCATTAGGAAAACACCTAGTAATTTGCTACCATTAACAACACTTACAACACTTTCAACTAATGTTTCAATTCCACCAGTAGCTCTGAGAACAGCTCCGTATCCAGCTGCTACAAGCATAATGAATGCTATTAATGCCATAATCTCTAAACCACCAGAAAGAAGAGAGTCTAAGGCATTCCATTTGATAACTTTTGTAAGTAACATGAAAGTAAGGGCGGCAATAGCTCCTAAAGGTAAAGATGAAGTTTTTATTTGAACAACAAAGGCTACTATAGCAGCAACCAAAGTTAGCCAGTGTTTAAGTTCCATTTTTTCACTAGTTATACTTTGTCCTCCAACAAGAGGAAGTTCTTTGTAGTTTCTATTTTTGTTATAGCTAATAAAAATGGCTACTCCTAATCCTATAATCATGGCAAGAGCTAAAATCCAAGTAGATTTCCAAATTAGAGAAGAGTCAATATCAAGTCCATTTATTTTTAGTTGATCCTTAATAATTGTATGAAAAACTAGACCAAACCCTACTGGGATAGCGATGTATGGCATTTTAAGTCCAAAAGTCAAACTACAAGCCATAGCTCTTCTATCTAATTTTAGTTCATCCATAAGTCTTAAAAGTGGAGGAATTAAGATAGGGATAAAAGCAATATGGACTGGAATTAAATTTTGAGAAAAACATGTGATAGTTGCAATGAGAGAAAGAAGAATCCACTTTTTACCACTAACAATTTTTGAAATTTTTTTAGCAATAATTCCAGCGACTCCTGTATTGTTTATAGCGACTGCTAGAGTACCAAGTAAGATATAACTTAGAGCAGTTGCTGAGTTCCCTCCCATTCCATCTATTAAAATGGTCATAGTTTCAGAAAGCCCCATTCCAGAAGTAAAACCTGCAATTAAAGCAGAGATTAAAATTGCAAATATAACATTTAGCTTAAGTAAACAAAGAACAATCATGATTGTAACAGATATAATTATTGGATTAGACAACATATTCATTCCTCCTTTGTAATAGTATATAGTAATAGTATCTTATTTGGAGTATACTATTTAATGATGGAAAAGTCAAATATCTAAAAAATAAAAAAAAAATTTGTATTATTAAAGATTATATGATATAAATATTAGGCATAAACAAATATTTTAAATTTATAGGAGGATATTAACAATGACTAAAAAAGAATTTGCAAAACTATTATCAGAAAAAGAGGTGTTTTTATCAAAAGCAGAAGCTGAAAGAAAATTAGATAGCATTTTTGGAGCTTTGGAAGATGTTTTGAAATCTGGTGAAGATGTTAATTTTATAGGGTTTGGAAAATGGGAAGTTATAAAAAGAGCTGCTAGAGTAGGAAGAAATCCTAAAACTGGAGAAGAAATAAAAATAAAAGCAAAAAAATCTGTTAAATTCAAAGCAGGAAAGAAATTAGTTGATTCTGTAAACTAATTAAAAAATTAATTAATAAAAAAAGATTAAGTCTTGTAAAGAGATTTAATCTTTTTTTTATGTCCAGAATATAAAAACGTGATATAATACAATAAGAAAATAATCATATTTATTAATGTGAGGAGGTCAAGGAATGAAAGAAAAATTAAAAAAATTCCGTGAAATAGTAAAACAGAAAAAGAAAATAGATTCTACATTAGCACTGATTCAATGGGATATGGAAACAGTGGTACCCAAAGGAGGACAAAAATTAATTTCAGAAATAATAGGTGAACTCTCACTTAAAAGTTATGAACTGTCAACCTCGAAGGAATTAATTGATTTGTTAGAAAATTTGAATAAAAATAAAAACTCTTTAACAGAATTAGAAAGAATAGAGGTGGAGTACTTAAGAGAAGAAAATCAGAAATTAAAGAATATTCCTTCAGAAGAATATCAAGAATTTTCTGAATTAACTGTAAGAGCACAAGGAATATGGGTTGAAGCTAGAGAAAAAAATGATTTTTCTATGTTTAAAGAAACTTTAGAAAAAATATTTGAATATAGTAAAAAGTTTGCAAAATACAGAGGTGGTGAAGAGCAAGGATATAATATAGCTCTTGATGATTATGAAAAGGGAATGACAACTGAAAAATTAGATGACTTTTTTTTAAATTTAAAAACTGAGTTAGTTCCTCTTTTAAAAAAGATTCAATCAAAAAAAATAGATTTTTCCATTGAAAATAATGTAAGTAAAGAAAATCAAAAAACCCTTTCTAAATATATTGCAGAATATATAGGATTTGATTTTGAAAGAGGTGTTTTAGCTGAAAGTGCTCATCCCTTCACTTTGACAGTGAGTACAGATGATGTGAGACTAACTAGTCGATATTTTGAAAATTTACCATTTTCATCAATTTTTAGTACAATGCATGAAGGTGGACATGGAATCTATGAGCAAGGAATAGGTTCGGAGCTAAAAGATACAATACTTGCAGAGGGGACCTCAACATCGATTCATGAATCACAGTCTAGATTTTATGAAAATATGATAGGACGTTCTAAAGAATTTTGGATAGGAATATGTCCAGAGGCAAGTAAGTATTATGAATTTATAAAAAAAGAAAATATTGATGAATTGTATAAGAGTATTAATGTTGTTACTCCCTCTTTTATTAGAGTAGAAGCAGATGAATTAACTTATTCTTTACATATAATGGTTAGATATGAAATAGAAAAAGGGCTGTTTAATGGTGAGTATGCAGTTGAAAATTTA
>SAMEA5043675__coassemble_153_pt1 | contig 20217 bp, 20 predicted proteins | sample SAMEA5043675__metabat2_low_PE_002 | metagenome-assembled genome bin SAMEA5043675 (sample SAMEA5043675) | Gadus morhua
TTACTTTATTTACTTTATTTACTTTATTTACTTTATTTACTTTATTTACTTTATTTACTTTATTAGTATAACATAAAAAAATGTCGAAATAAACCTCTTATTTTACTTTTATCTCTATGATTTCTTTTTTATATTTATATATATTTTTTTTGCTATTTTTCAAATAAAAAAAGAGCCCTTTAAGGCTCTAAATTTACTAGTTAGATTCGATATTTGTAGCTTGTGGACCTTTAGCACCATCAGTAACATCAAAAGTAACTGATTCACCTTCTGTTAACTTTTTGAATCCTTCTTTTTGGATTTCTGAGTAATGAGCGAAAACGTCTTTCCCGTCCTCTGCAGTTATAAATCCAAATCCTTTCTCTTCGTTAAACCATTTTACTGTACCTTTCATTGTAAACCTCCGTAATAATAACTTTCTAATGATCTAAATTTCAAATTTAATATTAATATGAAGGTGATTTAAAATCAAACCTCAACCATTAAAATAAAAACTCTTAATTCATAAACATTGATTAACTAATTATACCTTATATTTCAAATAAAGTACAGTTTTTTTTAATAAGCTCTTGAAATAATAAATTCTACTCTTCTATTTTGCGATCTATTTACCTCTGAAGTATTATTCTCTATAGGGTCACTCTCTCCATATCCTTCAACTGTTATAGAGTTTGATGGTACTTTATTTTCTACTAAATATTCTTTTATTGATTTTGCTCTATTTAATGAAAGTTTCAAATTATAATTTTCAGAACCTAAATTACAAGTATATCCATCTATTTTTATTCTTAAATCTCTATTTTCAAATAATGCCTTTGATAAAGTATCTAAGTGAGTTTTCACCCCTTCTTTTACTATAGATTTATCTATATCAAATAAAATATGTTCTTCCATTGAAAGTATAAGGTTTTTTCCCTCTCTTCTAATAGTTACTCCATCTTGATTAAATATAATTATATCTTCTAAGTCTCTTTTGTCTGAATTTATATTCTCAATCACTAAGTTATCTTTAGAATTTATATTCAGTTTTTTAGAATTTGAACACCCTACTACAACTATCATAATAGCACCTAACATCAGTATTTTTTTCATTTTTTTCCTCCTTTTTCTATTAAATTACTATAGTTAATATATTTTCACCTATTTCTTGCTCATTTCTCTTTGTTTTCTTCTGATTTTCTAAAATCCAGTTAAAAATAAATTTAGCATGTTGCTCTGTTGTTCTAACACATTTTCTAGTACCACTATATGTACCTAGATTTCTCTCTTTCGCTTTTAATGCTGATCGTCTATATTTTTCTTCTAATTTCCCTATTGGAGTCCCATGCAGATATGCTCCACCAGTAAATCTGGTTGCAAATTTTGCAGTTCCACCATCTTCTGCCACAGGACTATTATACCACATTGTATATTTTGTCATTGGAGCTAAATAATATCCCTTTGGTGTTTCAAATCCTAATTTACTATCGTCTCCCGTCTTACTATAAACATAAGAAATAACATTCCACTCAGAATTAATTTTTTCAAATAACATAAGATTTTGATTAGTCGCATCTATAATTATTGCTTTTTTTAATTCTCCCACTGATAGTTTTGTTGCAGATTTAAGATTTCGATTCTCAACTATAAAATACTCTTCTGGATACCAAGAGGCTTTTATTTTTGAAGTTCTCTTATTTTTTTCTATCAATTTTATTATTGAGCTATCTGGAAGATGTATCACTTGATTCTTATATTTTGCTCTTATATTTTGATCTAGTGCTACTCCATATTTATCTTTTTTTCTTAGCATATTTTCATTATTTGGATTTGGAACATATGAATTAACCACTAATAATTTTTCATTATTTTTATTCGCTTCATTTATAAAGTTTTCTAATTTAACAATTTCTTCCTTAGCTTCCTTAAATTTAAAAGTTCTAAAAACAACAACCTTACCATAAACATATCCAACTTCTCCAGTAGGTAGTTCTACTTTATACCATACAAGTGTATAATCTTTAACTTTCCCCAAGACTTTAAGTCTTTGACGATATTTAACTTTCTTTATTACTTTACTTTTCGAATTAGGTAATTCTCTAATACGAGCAGCTGAAGTTCTTACAAATACATAATCTAGAAGCTGAGGATGTCCCCCTTTATACTTTTCATGAAACTTTACTGTTTCAGGAATTTCATTTAAATAAGTTTCCTCATAACTAAACTTGCTAATAGGATCAATATTTTCATTTACTATTTCTTCCACTACTACCACATCTATTTTTTCTTTTGGTTCAACAGAACTACACCCCATCACTAAAATTAATAATCCAAATAATAACCCTTTTTTCATCTTTCCTCCATATTTTCTGGTGCCATCTACTGGAATCGAACCTGTGACCTCTACCTTACCATGGTATTGCTCTACCAACTGAGCTAAGACGGCTTTTAGCATTTATTATATCATATGTTCATCATATCTTGCAACTCATTTTCTTTTTTCAGAGTCTTGCTATTTTTTATTGCAGCGATATAATTATCATATTAAATTTAAAATTATAAATAATATTATTTATAATTTTAAATTTTTCTTTAAAAACTCTACTATCCCATCTTCTTCATTAGTTAATGTAACATATTGGGCTATTTTTTTTAACTCTGGATTGGCGTTTCCCATGGCAACTCCATATTTTACAAATTCTAGCATTTCTTTATCATTTCTCTCATCACCAAAAGCTGCTGTTTTTTCTTTGGATATTCCAAAATAATTTAGAACTTTCTCTACCCCTCTGGCTTTATTAACATTCTTATTCATAATTTCTAAAAATGTTGTTTTAGAATATGTCAAATGAATATTCCTTTCTTCTTTATTTTTTAATTCTTTTTCTATTTCTTCTAGTTTTTCTTTTTTTCCTATAAATAACAGCTTTGTCATTCTATAATCTTGGAAAGTATCAAAATTCTTTTCTATGGGCTCTACTCCAGAAAGCACAGTATATTCCTCACTTTCTAGAGAATTTCTTTTTTCTACATACCATTCTTCATTTTGATACAAATTAAGATGGACACCATATTTTCTTGATATTCTTATTGCCTCTAAAGTATCTTCGGCCTCTACTGGTGTATGACTAATTACTTTGCCTGTCTCTACTTCAATAATTTTAGCTCCATTATATGAGATTATTATACCTTTATAGTCTAACATTTCTATAATTTTTTTCGTAGAAAAATAGGCTCTTCCCGTTGCCAAAACTACTTTTCCACCTTTGTTTTTATAATCTTTCAAAGTATCCTTAGTGAGTTTAGAAATAGAGTGGTCCTTTCTAATCAAGGTTCCATCTATATCAGTAGCTATCAGCTCTATATTCATATTACTCCTTTTCAGAAAAAATATTATTTAACATTCCACTAAACAATACTTTATTATTATCTTAATCTCTAAATAATCTTTTCATTACTGAAGAATCCAAATTCATCTCCCTTACACTTTCAGTTTTTGAATTTTCATCATTTTTAATAGAAGTAGAAAAATTTCCTTTTAATACCCCTTTTATTCCATTTTGATATTTTTCTTCTCGTTCTAAAGAAATTTTTCCACTTTTCAAAATAAAATTTCTTCCTCTCGAAGAAATAAAACCTGTTTTTGAATTTAATTTTTGAGAAATTATTCCTCCTTTTCTTAATTCCGTATCCATAAACTTAAATCTTCCAAATCTTTTTTTATGTTTTTTCATCATTTCAGTATAAAATTCTCTCCAAAGAACTCCAGGTCCATTTCCACCATACATTCCTCTTACAGGGCGATTATCATCATATCCAAAATAGACTGTTGTTACGTATTTAGAAGTAATTCCTGCATACCATACTGTTCTATTTTTATTTGTTGTTCCTGTTTTTCCTCCTTGATAGAGACCAGGAACATTTGCAGATCTTGAAGTTCCATTTTCTACAGAACTTTGTAGCATAAAATTAATTAAACTTACGTCCAAACTGTCAAAAACCTTATCTTTTTCTATTTTTTCTAAATAAAGTATATTTCCATGTCTATCTTCAATTTTTTTAATTAAAAAAGGTTTTACAGAATAACCACCATTACTAAAAGGTGCATAAGCTTGAGCTAATTCAATTGCAGTTCCTTCATAGCTTCCCAAAGCTGCAGTTAGGTTGTCTGGAACATTAAAATTGGCACCCGTTTCTTTTATAACCTGTTTTAATTTTGGAACTCCAATTTTTTCTAATAATTTTACAGATATCGTATTAACAGAACGATCCATCGCTTCTAAGGATGTCATATTTCCCAAATATTTATTATTAGCATTTCTAGGTTGCCATTTCCCGTGTTTCACTGGGGAATCGTAGGTAGTATTTTCCATTCCTTCTCCATCTACAATTGCTGCAAAATAAAGAAATGGTTTCCCAGTGGAACCTATTTGTCTTTTGGCCATACTACTTCTATTAAAGTTTCCAGATTTATAATCTACTCCTCCAATAACTGATATTATTTCACCAGTTTCGGAATCAATAGTCGCCATTCCCATTTCAAGCCCTTCTCTACTTTCTAAAATTTTATTTTTTTGCACCACTTCTTTTGCAATTTTTTGTACATCTAAATCTAAAGTTGTATATATTTTTAATCCCTCTGTGTTTAGCATTTCTTCAGTAAAAACTCTTTCACCATTAAGTGTTTTTTCATTTTTAAAAAATTCATATACTAAATCTGTAAAATCAGGAGTAGAAGTTTCTCTTTTGGACTCTCTAGGATATACTATTGTAGTTTCTTCAAGTTCCTTTTCATTTAATTCAACATTTTTATCAAAAATAACAAATTTTCTTTTTATAGCTTTTTGATATTGAGCTTCTGTTATCATATTATCTTTTTTCATCTCAAGCATTATTAGTCTGGCCCGTTTTAAAGAATTCTCTAAATTTTTATAAGGATTATACCGACCTGGACGATTTGGTATTCCAGCCAAAATTGCACTTTCTGCTATATTAAGAGTCAAAGGATCTTTCTTAAAAAATTGCTCACTTGCTGCTTTAACTCCATAAGCTCCCGAACCAAAATATATTTCATTTAAGTATTTTTCAAAAATTTCTGTTTTAGTATACATACGTTCCATTTCAAATGTTATGAACAACTCTTTTATTTTTCTTGAAAGTCTTTTTTCATTACTTAAAAAAGCATTTTTAGCCAACTGTTGCGTTATTGTACTTGCCCCTTGCAATGGATTTCCTTTAAGATTACTTATAATCGCTCCCATAAGTCTCTTTAAATAGATTCCATGATGTGTATAAAAAGTCTTATCTTCTATTGCTAAGAATGCATTTTTTAAATTATCACTTATTTGATCAATTTTAACTGGGGTTCGCTTTTCTATAAAAATAGAGTCTATTAATATACCGTTCCTATCATAAACAGTCGTTGGAACAGGAGCCCTATAATTTTCTATAATTTCTTCAATAACAGGTAATTCTCTATAATTTTTATACAGTATTCCACCTACAATAAAAGAAAGTAATATTATTACAACTAGACTTATTTTTGCACATATCATTAAAATTTTGGTCCCTTTTTTCATTTATTAACTCCTATTTCCCCTTATAATATTAACTCATTTTTGGGGTTTCTAATGTTTTTCTTCTCAGTTGTCCACACGCTCCATCAATATCTGAACCCTTTTCTCTTCTTACTGAAATATTTAATTTTCTTTTTTTCTCTAGTATCTCTATAAATTTTTCTATTTTTTTCTCTATTGGTCTTTCATATGGTTTTCCTTCTACATGATTATATGGGATAATATTCACCATATGATCAAAGTCATGTACAAAATCAGCTAATGCATTTGCATCTCCATCTGACACATTAACATTATTAATCAATAAATATTCAAATGTAATTCTACGATTTGTCTTTTTTTGATATTCTTTTAAAACTGTATGTAAATCTTCCAAAGGATATGATTTATTTATTGGCATTAACAAATCTCTTTTTTCATTTATTGCAGTATGAAGTGAAATTGCTAATTCTACATTTATTTCTCTTTCCATAAGTTTTTCTATTGCTGGAACAATTCCAGATGTTGATACTGTTATTTTTCTTTTTGATATATTTATTCCACGAGAATCTGATAACATCTCCAAAGAATTCATAACATTATCAAAATTAAGCATAGGTTCACCCATTCCCATATATACTATATTTGTAAGTCTTTCATTCTTCTTGGACAGTCGTCTTTCAACTGTATATACTTGGTTTAAAATTTCATTCAATTCTAAATTTCTAGTAAAACCTCCCATTCCAGTAGCACAAAAATCACAATTTACTGCACAACCTACTTGTGAAGAAATACATAACGTATTTCTCTCTTTATTTTTTATTAAAACAGTTTCAATAGAGTTACCATCTTCTAATTGAAATAAAAATTTTTCTGTTTTATCAATTTTCGAAGCAAGATATTTAGTTAAGTTTAAAAATGGAATATATGATTTTTCAGTTAAAACACTTCTATCTTTCAATGATAAATTACTCATTTCATCAATATTCCTAATAAATTTTTGATGTAGCCATGTAAATATTTCTTTTGCATAAAACTTTTTCATTCCATTCTCTATTACAAATTTTTCTAATTCCTCAAATGTTAAATTTAATAAATTTATTTTTCTATTCACAATTCCTCCAGACTAATTTTTTATCTATTCATAGTATATCAAATAATTGCAAAAATTACAACAAAGCAAAACATCATATAAGTATAAACAATACTTTTTTCATTTTTTTTATTTATTTATATTATACTAAATACTTAATTTTTATGTTATACTAATACTTAATAATATAAAAACTTTTAATTTTTTACTAACTAAAATATCACTATTAATTAGAGGAGGAGAATATGATTTTAGGTTTAACTGGTAGTATTGCTAGTGGAAAAACAACTGTTTCAATTTTTTTTACTTCTTTAGGAATCACAGTAATCGACGCTGATATTTTATCTAGAGAACTAAGTTATAATCATGAAATTATTGATAAACTTCTATCCTCCTTCGGTTATTCTATCTTGACAAAAACTAATGAATTAAATAGAAAAGCCTTAAGAGAGATTGCTTTTAGCTCTCCTCATAATTTGAAAATACTTAATTCAATAATGCATCCAAAAATTATTTCTTCTTTTGAAAAAATAAAAAAAGAACACTTAAATGACTCTATTTTAGTTTTTGATATTCCTCTACTTTTCGAATTAAATTTGGAATATTTGTGTGATAAAATTCTTCTTATTTATACAGATGAAGCTACCCAAATAAAAAGAATTATAGAAAGAGACCAGTGCACATATGAAATTGCAAAAAAAATATTAGAATCCCAAGCACCATTAGAAAATAAACTCTTAAAATCTGACTATAGTATTGATAATTCCAAAACTAAAAGCGATTTAAAATTTCTATTTAATAAAGTATATCAAAAACTTCTTACTAAATAAACTCCTCTTTAAAATAAATTTTTTATTAAATATGAGACAAACCCCCTTTAGCTTAGAGTTTTCATCATCATTTAAGATGCAAAATTTTCTATCTAAAAGGGGTTTTTATATATCTAAGGAGATTTTCTTTTTATTGAGCTACATTATTCGAAGTATAATTTCTTTTCATTCTTTCAATACGATGAGTTGATCTTAGTCTAGAAAGTTCTGAATCTAAGGCTTCTACTCTTGTCCAATCAACATTATTTTCTGATATTAATTTTCTAATTTCTAATTCTTTTTCTTGAATTACTACTGAATTTTTTCTATTTTCTCTAATTTCTGAATCTGTTAAATTTCTACCATTATTCATGTGTCCATTCATTCCATCATAATTCCCTCTATGTTGACCATTTCTTCCACCACAATTCCCTCTATGTTGACCATTTCTTCCACCATGATTTCCTCCATGACCATATCCATTTGCAAATCCTATTGCTGATATTGCTAATAAACCTACTATTAATATTTTTTTCATTTTTTTCCTCCGTTTTATTTTAATTACTTCTATACTCATATAATACAATTTTAATGTGTCAATAATATGTCAAAAAAATATTTCTTATTTTTCAAATGACTAGAGATAAAAAAGGTAAGTGGAAAAGAAATCTTTTCCACTTACCTTTTAAATTACTATATCATTTTTATTTTTAATTCCCTCATATTTTATCCAACCTTTTTTTGCTAAAAACTTAATAAATTCAGCAACTCTTCTCATTGCTTCTGAAAACTCTTCTCCAGTTCCTTTTTTCATCTCTCTAGCAATTTCAAATATACATTTTTCTCCATCAATATTTATCCATGCTAAGCTTCCTAATTTATCTAATTCAATATCTTTTTTAGGGGATTTATTTATTAACCATCCCATACATTTAGTAACTGGATTTTTTATTGTTAAATCTATTAATACATTTCCCTTTTCATTAATATCCCAATTTTTAATTATAATTTTAGGAATATATAATGAAAAATTATGTTTATCTTCTTTACTTTTTTTTAATTTCATAACTACTTTTTCCTTTTTGTTGTAAAGAAATATATCCATATTGCAAAAAGTAAAAATATTACAAATGTAATTATATTACTTTTTGGAAGTATTTTACTTCCAAAATTAATAGATATATTAAGTGCTGCAAATATACCAATGACTATACCTGTAATTGCATCACCTGCCACAAGTCCTGAAGATAAAAGTATCCCTTTTTCAACAGCATCTGATTTTCCTTCTGAATCATCTTTAAATTTTCTTTCAACTAAATCTCTAATGATTCCACCAGCAAATAATGCTGTATTTAGTGTTATTGGAAGATATATTCCTAATGCCACTGCAAGTATAGGTAATCCTGCTAAAGCACAGAATATAGCTATCATCGCTCCGACTACTACAAGTGTCCAAGGAAGTTGCGCTGTCATAATTCCTTCTACTATTAATTTCATCAATGTTGCTTGGGGCGCTGGCACAGATTCTGTTCCAATTCCATAAGCTTTTTCCATTAAAATTATTGTTGCTCCAACTGAAACTGCTGCCATAGCCAAGGCTATAAACATACCTAGTTGAATCTTTTTAGGTGTTCCTCCTATTATAAATGTTGATTTTAAAGACTGGGCCACTCCTCCAGCAACTGCTATTGCAACACAGACTACACCACCTACTAAAAGAGACATTCTTATCCCTTCATTACCATCATGTCCCATCAATTTAAATACTGTTGCTATAATTAATAATGTTGCAATTGTCATTCCTGATACAGGATTATTACTTGCTCCAACTATACCAACCATTCTTGCTGAAACTACTGCAAAGAAAAAAGAAAACAAAACAACTAATATTCCACCAACAAAACTACCTTTTATCATTGGTGCTAACCATGTTAATAAAAATCCAAGTATTGCAGCTCCCACAACCCAACTTAGAGGAGCCTCCATATTTATTCTGTCTTTTGAAGTACTTTTATCTCCCATTCCTTTTAACGAACTTTTAAAAGATGTAATAATTGTAGGCAATGATTTTGCAAGAGATATGAATCCTCCCATTGCAACTGCTCCTGCCCCTATATATCTTATATAATTTGCCCATACATCTTGAGCACTCATTTGAGAAATAGGTATTGATGATGGAAAAACTGCAATTGGTATAAAGTCACCAAAATATTTTATTAATGGTATCAAACCTAACCATGCAACAACAGAACCACCAAACATAAGTATTGATGTTTTTGTTCCTATTATAAATCCAACTCCTAATAGTGAGGCCAATGTATCAACACCAACCATAGCACCTTGATATGAAGTAATTACATAAGATGCTCTCTCTTTCCAAAATCCAAATCCACCAGATAAAATTTTATATCCAAATCCTACTCCAAATCCAGTTACTATAGATTTAAACCCTTCTCCACCTTCACTTCCTATAACTAGAACTTCTGCTTGAGCCATAGATTCAGGATATATTAGCGTCCCATGTTCTTCTACTATTAAATATCTTCTTACTGGTGTTACAAAAAAACAACCCATTACTCCACCAATAACTGTTACCACTACAACTGTTCCAATAGATAGTCCAAAACCTAATAATATTAATGCTGGTAGTATAAAAATTACACCTCCAGCTATTGACTCTCCAACAGCTGCTAGAGAAGCTACAAAGTTAGCTTCTAATATGTTATTTCTTCTAAATATAGCTTTAAATATTCCTGTTGCCAATATTGCTCCTGGAATTCCTGATGAAATTGTCAATCCAACTTTTAATCCTAAATACGTATTTGCTGCAGCAAAAATTATTGCAAACATTATCCCCACCACAATGGAATAACCCGTCATCTCTGGCATTACTTCAGTAGCTGATATAAATGGTATATAATCTTCACCATTTATATCTCCGTATGCTGTTTTCGAAAGTTTTTTGATTTCATTTACTAAAGCCATTATATCCTCCCTAAATTCTTATATTATTTTAAGTTCTCTAATAATTTTATTGTAAACTCCCATACATTTTTTACTGATTTTATACTAATTTTTTCATTTACACTATGAACATCATATAAATTTGGTCCATAACTTATCATATCTACATTAGGTAATATTTTTTTCAACAATCCACACTCTAATCCTGCGTGTATCGCACTAATAACTGCATCCTTTCCTCTCAATTCTTTATATGTTCCCATAGCACACTCTCTAATTTTTGAATTTTCTTCATATTCCCAAGCTGGATATTCATTTGTTTTTCTAATACTTACATTCATAAGAGTTCCTAATGCATTTATTTTATTTATAAATTCATATAAAGAACTTTTTATTGAACTTCGAAGAGCTATTGTTAAAAGTAATTTCCCATCTTTTTCTTCTAATACCCCATTATTTAAACTTGTTTGAACTAAATTTTCTATATCCTTACTCATATACTGAACTCCATCAGGAACAACCATTATAAAATCTACTATTTTATTTGTTACTTCTTGTGTATACTCCTTTTGAATTTCATCTATTTGTAATATACTAATTTTTAAATCAGATTCTTCTTTTAAATATTCATGTTGTATTTCTTTTTCTATTTTTTTAACCATGTCTTTTATTTCATCAATATGACAAGATGTTATAATAGCTTCTGACTTTTGAGGAATAACATTATGTTTAGTTCCACCTTTTATCTCCACTAAGTTATATGCATATTTACTTTTTATTTCATACAGGACTCTTCCTAATAGTTTTATTGCATTTCCTCTTTGTTTAATTATCTCTTGTCCTGAATGTCCACCTTTTAATCCTGAAATCTGAATTTTTAAACCTTTATTTTTAGAGTTCTCTTTTTCTAAATCAAAATCAACAATTAAAGTAGCCCCTCCTGCACAACTAACTAAAAAAATTCCTTCTTCCTCTGAATCTATATTTAAAAGAATCTCTCCAGATAAGTTACTCGCTGTTAATGCTGCAGCTCCATCCATTCCAGTTTCCTCATTTGTAGTAGCTAACAACTCTATTGCTGGATGTTTTATAGTTTTCGAATCTAAAATTGCTAATCCGTAAGCTATGGCTATTCCATCATCCCCACCTAAAGATGTATCTTTTGCTTTTAAAATATCTCCATCAATTACAAGATTAATTGGATCTTTTTCAAAATCATGAGTAGATTCATCTGTTTTTACACAAACCATATCTATATGACCTTGAATAATAACTCCTTTAGACTTTTCGTATCCTTCTGTTGCTGTTTTCTTTATAATTACATTAAGTGCTTTATCTTGATAAAATTCTAATTTTCTATCCTTTGCAAATTTAACTAAAAAATCACTAATCTCTTTTTCATTACCAGATTCTCTAGGTATTTTACTAATCTCATCAAACCAATAAAAAACTTCTTTCGGATCTAAATTTAAAATTTTTTTCATTTACTTCCTCCTTAATATTAATTTATTTTAATTCTATCACTTTTACTTTTATAAGTAAATACAAAAGTAATCATTTAAAACTATTTTAATTTTCATCTGCTTAAACCCACTTATAAAAAAGTTGACATTCTAATATAGTTAGGTTATAATAATTATATTAAACTAATCATTTTTTTATAAGGAGTCCTTTTATGCCCAATAAACTTACAAAAATATTGGATAATTTTTATCATGATATGGCAATAGCTGATTTGAAACTTAGAAACAGTAATTTAGAAAACTCTAAATTAACATATAATAGTATGCTTTATCTTAATATTATTTCTGCACACTCTGGTAAGTATACTGCTTCAAATATAGCAGATATGCTCAATATTACCCGTCCTTCAGTAACACAAAAGTTAAATGAACTTGAAAAAATGGAATACATTATAAAAAAACAATGTGAATTAGATAAACGTATTTATTATATTTATATAAATGAAAAGATGCTTCCAAAAGAATTTATAAAAAAATATGAAAAAATAGAGCAAGAAATTTCAAAAAGATTTTCTGATAACTACTCTGAAGAAGAAATAAATAGATTTTATGATATGTTATCTCTACTAGGAGCTGTTTATCTGGAATAATGTAATATAAATACTTTTTAATAAAAATATCAACTAAAAAATGGAGAGAAAAATGAAAAAAAATATTTTAGGAACAGAAAAAACAAATAAATTATTTGTTAAATTTGCAATACCAGCAGTACTTTCTATGCTTATTTCAGGTACACAAAGTATGATTGATGGTATTTTTTTAGGGACATTTGTAGGAACACATGCAATGGCAAGTGTTACCATGGTACAACCATTTGTACAATTCATTGTGGGAACAGCATTGGTAGTATGTATGGGAGCCTTAAGCTTAATTGGACGTAAATTAGGAGAAAAAAAAATAAAAATAGCACAAACTGCATTTAGAACCTCCACTATAACTATTTTAATAATATCAACAATTATTTTAATAGTTGGAGTTAACTTTAGCAGAGAGATCGCCCTTTTATTAGGGGCTAATGACATTTTAATTCATAGTGTCTCAACATATGTGAAAATCACATCATGGTTCGCCCCAATAATGTCTTTAATGTTTATTTTTGGTTTTACTAATCGTTTAATAGGAAGACCTGACCTCTACTTAAAAGCATCAATATTAAGTTTAATTATTAATGTTTCATTAGACTATTTACTTATAAAAACATTTAAAATGGGAATAAAAGGAGCTGCTTTAGCTACAGGAATAGCTTTTTTAGGAGCTTTTATAGTTACTGTTTTCCCTTTATTAAAAACTAATAATCCACTAAATATTTTTAAAGGAAGATTTTCACCAAAATTAATTACTTCCATGGTTTATAACGGTTCTTCAGAAGCCGTTACTTCCATAGCAATAGGTCTTACAATATATTTATTTAATGTAACTTTTTTAAAGGTTATAGGAACAGATGGTGTAGTTGCATTTACAGTAATTAATTATATAGCCCAAGTGGGAACTCTCTTAATGTTTGGTATTTCAGACGGTATAGGAGTAATTATAAGTTATAATTATGGAAATAGAAATATTAGAAGGGTAAAGGATATTTTAAAATTAGCTTTAAAGGTAAACTTACTTATAGGTGGTACAATTTTTCTACTTTTAATAGTAGGATCATCTGAAATGATAAGCTTATTCATTAAAGATAATCCATCAATATTGAGCATGGCTTCCAAAGGTGCTAAAATTTATGGTATTTCTTTTCTAATGAGTGGATTTAATATTATAATATCAGCTTATTTTACTTCAATTGGAAAAGCAAAAGAATCTGTAATAATAGCTGGTAGCCGTGGTATAGTCTTTATGGTTATGGGAATCACTCTATTACCAAAACTCTTTAATATAACTGGTATTTGGTTAACAGTACCTTTTGCAGAAGGGCTTACCCTTGTTCTTTCACTTTTTCTTTTAAAAAAAAGTGTAAAAAAATTAGAAAATTTTTAGAACTGTTCCATATATTGGACTATAAAAAAACTCTAGTGACTTTTCAGCACTAGAGTTTTTTATTACATATATTTTTCACTAACACTCATTTTCATCAATGCGACTTTTAAATTTCGCTCAGCTAAAGCTAATTCTTTATTTTCACGAGCTTTTTTCAATTGCTCTTCTGCTTTAATAGCATTTTTTTTAGCTAACTCTTTATCTAAATCTTTAACATTTAAAGCTTCATCAGCTAAAATAGTAACAACATTGTCCTTGGACATTTCTAAAAAACCATCAGATAAAAAATAAAATTCTTCTATTCCATCAGCTTTGACTTTCATCTCACCAACAGCCAGTTCAGCAACAAAAGGTGCATGATTTGGTAATATTCCTAAATCTCCTTCTGTTGTTCTAACTGTTAAAAATTCTATATCTTTATCTAATAAATTTGTACTAGGTGTTACTACTCTTAGTTTAAAAGTTGCCATATTTATTCAGCTCCTTTTTCCAAGTCTTTAGCCTTAGTTATAGCCTCCTCAATTGAACCTACAAATAGGAAAGCTTGTTCTGGTAATGCATCGTGCTTCCCTTCTAATATTTCCTGGAAACCTTTTATAGTATCTTTTACTGGAACATATTTTCCTTCCATTCCTGTAAATTGAGATGCAACTGCAAATGGTTGTGAAAAGAATCTCTCAACTTTTCTAGCTCTTGTTACTATTTTCTTATCTTCGTCAGAAAGTTCATCCATTCCTAAAATTGCAATTATATCTTGTAATTCTTTATATCTTTGTAAAACAGACTGTACTTCTCTTGCTACTTTATAGTGCTCTTCTCCTACTATTGAAGGTTGAAGGGCTTTAGAAGTAGAGTCTAATGGATCAACTGCAGGATATATCCCTAATGAAGATATTCTTCTTGAAAGAACTGTTGTTGCATCCAAATGTGAAAATGTTGTTGCAGGAGCTGGGTCAGTTAAATCATCAGCTGGTACATATACAGCTTGAACTGATGTTATTGAACCACTTTTAGTCGAAGTTATTCTCTCTTGTAGTTTTCCCATTTCTGTTGCTAGGTTAGGTTGATAACCTACTGCAGACGGAGTTCTTCCTAGTAAAGCTGAAACTTCTGAACCTGCTTGTGTAAATCTAAATATATTATCGATGAATAAAAGAACATCTTGTCCCTCTTTATCTCGAAAATTTTCTGCTATTGTAAGACCAGTAAGTCCTACTCTAAGTCTTGCTCCAGGTGGCTCATTCATTTGACCATATACTAGAGAAGTTTTAGATATAACACCAGATTCTCTCATTTCATCATAAAGGTCTCTTCCCTCTCTTGTTCTTTCTCCTACTCCAGCAAAAACAGAAAGTCCACCATGACCTTTTGCAATATTATTAATAAGTTCCATTATCAAAACTGTTTTTCCTACTCCAGCTCCTCCAAACAAACCTATTTTTCCACCTTTTATATAAGGGGCTAACAAATCGATTACTTTGATTCCTGTTTCAAATATTTCAACTTCTGTACCTTGCTCTTCAAAACTAGGTGCTTCTCTATGGATAGGTAAAAACTCTGTTGCTTCAATTGGTCCCTCGTTATCAACAGCCTCTCCCAATACATTTAATATTCTTCCTAAAACAGCTGTTCCAACTGGAATAGTTATAGGGGCTCCTGTATCTATTACTTCAAGTCCTCTTTGTAACCCTTCTGTTGCATCCATAGCTATTGTCCTTACAACGTCATCTCCAACGTGCTGTTGAACTTCTAAAACTATTTTACGTCCATCAGCAGCTGTAACTGTCAGTGCATTGTATATTCCAGGAAGGTTGTCTTTAAAAGCTACGTCTACAACAGGACCTATTACTTGTGTTAGAATTCCTTTGTTCTTCACTTATTTCCTCCTATTTGTTATACTTTTATTTTACTTTTTATTTCATACTCGCAGCTCCACCAACAATCTCAGATATTTCCTGTGTTATTGCTGCTTGTCTTTCTCTATTGTATTGTAAATTTAGAGCTTTTATCATCTCTTCAGCATTTTCTGTTGCACTTTTCATAGCATTTTTTCGAGCACTATGCTCACTAGCTGTATTGTGTAACAATGCTGTATACACACTTGAACTTAAATATTTAGGTAATAATGAAGATAAAACTGTTTCTCCATCTGGTTCAAATATATAGTTAATATTTTCTGTTGATTCTACTCTTACAATTGGAATAATTTTTTCAGTAACCAATTCATATCTAACTGGTGAATAATATTCATTATATATCATGTATACCTCATCAAAAGTATTTTCATAATAATATTTCACTATATCTTCACTCATTTCTTTAGCAGCATCAAACATTATTTCAGGTGTTAATTGAGTATAGCTTGATTGAATTGGATAATTTCTTTTCGCACTAAATTCATATGCTTTTTTACCAATTGTTATTACAGAAACTTTTTTCCCCGGATTATTTTTTACCAAAGATTCAAGATTTTTCAAAGTATTATTATTAAAACTTCCACACAGTCCTCTATCAGAAGTCATTAGAATAACACAAATATTATTCACTTCATTTCTTCCACTAAATAGAGGATGCGTTTCATTTTTTACTCCAGCAGATATATTTTTTAATACCTGTTTTAGAGCTATTGAATAAGCTTTTGATTTTTCTACTATTCCTGAAAATTTCTTGAATTTTGTGGTAGAAACAATTTCCATGGCTTTAGTTATCTGGTGAGTAGACTGAACACTTTTCATTCTATTTTTAATATCTCTAGATCCAGCCAAAATCTCACCCCTTTCTAATTAAAATCTGATTTAAAATTATTAATAGCTACTTTTATCTCTTCTTCTAATTCTTTATCTATTACTTTCTTTTCTTTTATAGTAGAAAGTATTTTTGTATTTACTCTTAAATGTTCCAATAATTGAGTTTCAAATTCTCTAACTCTTGATATTTCAACTGAATCTAAAAACCCATTAATTACTCCGTAAAAAGCAATAACTTGATTTTCTACTGGATATGGTCTATATTGAGGTTGTTTTAAAACTTCCATAATTCTATGTCCTCTTTCTAGTTGAGCTTTTGTAGCTTTATCCAAATCAGAACCAAACTGAGCAAATGTCAATAATTCAGTATATTGAGCTAATTCAAGTTTTACTTTTGCAGCGACTTGTTTCATAGCCTTAATTTGTGCATTTCCACCAACTCTAGATACCGATATTCCAGCGTTTATTGCTGGTCTAAATCCTGAGTTAAATAGTTGTGAGTCCAAGAAAATCTGTCCATCTGTTATTGAAATAACATTTGTAGGAATATATGCCGAAACATCTCCTTCCTGTGTTTCTATAATAGGAAGAGCAGTTATTGAACCCCCTCCTAATTCATCAGATAATTTAGCAGCTCTCTCAAGAAGTCTTGAGTGAAGATAAAATACATCTCCAGGATAAGCTTCTCGTCCAGGTGGTCTTTTCAACAATAAAGACATTTCTCTATATGCTACTGCATGTTTAGAAAGATCATCATAAATTATTAAAACATGCTCTCCCTTATCCATAAAGTACTCTGCCATAGCTACTCCAGAATAAGGAGCAATATATTGAAGTGCTGCTGCTTCTGAAGCTGTAGCAGATACAATTGTTGTATAAGCCATAGCCCCTCTTTCTTCTAGTGTAGCGTTAATCTGTGCTACTGTAGATCTTTTTTGACCTATTGCAACATAGACACACTTAACTCCTGTCTCTTTCTGGTTTAGAATAGCTTCAATAGCGATAGCTGTTTTACCAGTTTGTCTATCTCCAATAATTAATTCTCTTTGTCCTCTACCAATAGGTACCATTCCATCAATAGATTTTATTCCTATTTGAAGAGGTTCTACAACTGGTTTTCTAGATATGATTCCAGAAGCTTTTCTTTCCATATCCATCATTTTTTCAGGTTTAATTTCACCTTTTCCATCTATTGGCTCACCTAAGGCATTTACAACTCTCCCTAATAGTGATTCTCCTGCTGGAACAGAAACTATTTTTCCTGTTGCAAGAACTTCATCTCCCTCTTTTAAAAGAGAAAAATCTCCAAGTATAACAGCACCTACATTATTTTCTTCAAGATTCAAAGCCATTCCCATTACTTCATGAGGAAACTGTAATAACTCCCCAGCTTTCACATCACTTAATCCGTAAATTCTGGCAATTCCATCTCCTACTTCAAGTATTGATCCCGATGTTTTTACATCAAGATTTTTTTTATAATTTTGTATTTCTGCTTTGATAATATTACTAACCTCTTCTGGTCGAATTTTCAATCCTTCCACACCTCCTAAATATTTATGGGTCTATTCTCCCTTGGCCATTTGAGCTAATTGAGTTCTTATAGAACCATCTAAGATTTTATCACCAATTTTTAAAATTCCACCACCTATTAATTTAGGGTCTATTTCCTGTTCAAAATTTATTTTTTTATTGGTAATTTTTTCTAATTTTTCAATCAATTTTGCTTTCTGTTCCACAGATAGTTCCATAGAGAAAATACCTTTTATTCCAACAATATTTTCTTTTGAATAATATAATTCTCTATATTCGTAAGCTATATTACTAATTTCATCTAGTCTATTTTTTCTAACTAAATATAACATTATTTCTTGTTCTATATCTTTTGCTTCAGAACAAATCTTTTTTATCATATCTAATTTTTGCTCTTTCTTTATTAAAGGATTTTTCATAAACTCTTTAAACTCAATATTGGTTTCATAAAGTTCTTTCATCCCATCAAGAAGTTCTAGTATACTAAGTATTTTATCTTCCTCAATAGCAATTTCAAAAATAGCCACTGCATATATTTTACTTACTTTGTCTACCATTTGGCTTCCCCTACCTCATCTATAAATTCATCTAAAAGAGAACTTTGAGTGTTTTTATCCATTTTTTTATTAATTAATTCTAAAGCCATAGTTGCTGCTGTTTCTCTTAGAGAATCAGACAACTCCTTTTTCAAAGATTCCTTCATCTTTTGAGTTTCTAACTCAGCAGATTTTAAAATTTTATCTCTTTGACTCGTAGCTTCTTTAATGATGTCTTCATATCTAATTGCAGCTTTTTTCTCAGCCCCATAGATAAGTTCCATAGCATCTTTTTGTGCTTTTTTCATTAATGACTCTATTTCAAGTTTTAAAGCTTCGGCTTCTGTTTTTGCTATTTTCGCATTATTTAAATCATTTGAAACTGTCTCCTGTCTCTTTTCTAAAACTTTTTTTAAAGGAGCTTTCAAATACTTATTAAAAATTAGCATTAATATTAAAAAATTTATTATTTGCCAAAACAGGTTTATATCAATTAAAACTGCTGGCATATTTGGAAAGTTCAAATCCTTTACCTCCTTTCTCAACAACATTTTTTATTATAAGTATCAAAAATTAACCAATCATACCTATAAATGGATTAGCATATAATAATATTAAAGCTATAACAAGTGAATAGATACCTGTTGACTCAGATACTGCTTGTCCTAAAATCATAGTAGAAATTATATTTGATTTTGCTTCTGGTTGTCTTGCTACTGCTTCTACTGCTTTACCTGCTGCATATCCTTGACCTATTCCTGGTCCTATTCCTGCAATCATTCCACAACCTGCACCTATCGCTGATGCTGCTAAAATTATTGTTTTCGCTAATAACATTTCATTCATTTTGTTACCTCCATTTTATTTTTTTATTAATATTTTATAATACTTCTATAATTATTTCTATATAGTCTCTACATACTCAGCATCTCCAATAGAACCTTGAATATATACTAGACTTAACATTACAAATACAAAACTTTGCACTACTCCACCAAATAAATCAAAATATAAATGTAGTGGACCTGCTAAAAAAGGTGCAGCTTTATACATTAAACCTATAATTACCATTCCTGCAAACATATTTCCAAAAAGACGGATTGATATATTAGTGGGCTTTGCAAATTCTCCAACAAGATTTATTGGTAGCATAATTGGTAATGGTTGAAACATGCTTTTAATATAACCAATAACTCCATTCACTTTAAAGTTTGTAAACATAAAGGTTACAGTTGTTAAAAGTGCTAGTCCTACTGTTGTATTTAAATCTGCGGTTGGTGATCTAAATAGTGGCGCTACTATAAAAGAGTTATTTACTACGCTAAACCCTGGTATAGGAAAAAAACTTATCGTATTCGCAAAAAGAATAAATAAAAACAAACTACCTACGTAGGTCACATATTTTACTTTCCATTTCCCTAGCATTTGTTCTGCCAGATCATCAATGAAAAGATAAAATGTTTCTAATAGTGTTTGCATTTTTCCGGGCACTTCTTTAAAGTTT